>Ga0302197_10000331_pt1 | contig 47630 bp, 38 predicted proteins | sample II_Bog_N2_1_FD_193526 | JGI IMG/M metagenome (GOLD analysis project Ga0302197, IMG submission 193526) | Peat permafrost microbial communities from Stordalen Mire near Abisko, Sweden - II_Bog_N2_1 | ecosystem: Environmental > Terrestrial > Soil > Wetlands > Peat | place: Sweden: Abisko... | reverse complement strand
ACTGTATAGAACTAATATTTGGTGGGCAGTGAGGGATTCGAACCCCCGACTTCCTGCTTGTAAGGCAGGCGCTCTAACCAGCTGAGCTAACCGCCCACAGGCAGCGGCAAGGTGATGACACCCTTCTGAAATGATACCAGCGCCGGAACCCAACCGGGGCCAGTGTTGCACCTTTACCGGCTTGAATACCCTCAGTTGATAGACTGGGCGGTGCGGCGGGTTATTGTGAATGCGGATGACTTTGGGCTGACGCGTGGCGTGAACCGCGCCATTGCAGAACTGCACGAGAACGGCATGCTCACCAGCGCTTCCCTGATGGCTCGGGCTGGTTCGACTGAAGAGGCCGTGGAACAGGCCTTGAAAACTCCATCAATGAGTGTGGGATGCCATCTTGTTCTGGTGGATGGACAGCCGGTTTTGCCGCAGCGCGAAATTCCTACACTTGTCGACCGGAAGACGGGGCTGTTTCATTCCACGCTTGGCGCGTTTTTGTGCCGGGTGCTGCTCGGGAAGATCAGGACCGCCGAGATTGAGGCTGAGACAGCGGCGCAGATCGCGCTGCTGCGGAAGCGAGGGCTGCGGCTCACGCACATTGACACGCATAAACACACACACATGTTTTCAGCCGTGTTAAGGCCGGTGCTTCGGGCGGCACGGGCGGCGGGGATTGGCGCAGTGCGCAACCCTTTCGAGGCGGCGTGGAGTTGCCGTGCCACGCTCAATGCTCCGCTGATCCGGCGGTTAGAGGTTGGGCTGCTGCGACGGCTTGAACCGGCCTTCCTGCGCATAGTCGCGGAAGAGGGGTTCAGGTCAACCGATGGCGCACTTGGAGTGCTGGCTACTGGAACGCTGGATGCTATGACCGTCGGTTCCTTGCTGGAGAGTATGCCACCAGGGACATGGGAGTTGGTTACGCATCCCGGCTACAACGACCAGGACCTGGCCCAGGCGCACACTCGGCTGCTGGCTTCGCGGGAGACAGAACGCGAGGCACTTCTTGCGATCAAGCCACAGAACGGAGTGGAACTGGTGGGCTTTGCCCAGCTTACCGGGGATGGAACTCCGGGCTGAGTAGCCTCGTAACAAGTAATGTCGAGTCCCTCTGCCGGTTCTGAGGATAAGACGCGGCATTCCCCTGTGAGATTGAATTACCGGAGGCCCTTTGAGCATTTCGCTGCTGTGGAGGATTCTGTTTTATGGCTGGACTGCATCCGAGGTTTGTCTTGTCATCGTCACGCGCACACGCAAGAGCGGCGGAACAGTGCGCGACCGCGGCTCGTTGTTCATACTTTGGGGAACAATCGTCGGCTCGATCTTTGCTGCGGGTTGGATTCACGATAACGTGCAGGCGCCAATGTTTGCCGGAGCGCATTGGCCGAGGTACGTAGCGCTTTCGCTCATGGTCGCGGGGCTTGCCATCCGGTGGACGGCGATTCTCTCGCTGGGGAAAGCGATCAGCGTCAATGTGGCCATTCGCACGTCACAGACGCTTTATCAATCCGGACTGTATCGGCTTGCCCGGCATCCTTCCTACTCCGGCGTGCTTATGTGCATTGTGGCTATCGGACTGGTTCAGCGGAATTGGATTGGGGCTGCTGTCGTAATCGTCCCCACGACCACGGCCGTTCTCTATAGAATTCATGTGGAAGAGGCAGCATTGAAGGATGCATTCGGCGCGCAATACCAGGCCTATTGCCGCACGGCCAGGCGCCTCATTCCGGGAATCTATTAGGTCCCAGACCGCGCGAATTGGTATCTTGGGTTGGTGCTTCCCGAGGCCTCGGAATCGAGACACGGGGCACCCACCGTTATTGGTACAAGAACAAGCGCTCGAAGAGTTGGAAGGGTATTGCATGCGCATTGGCATCACCTGTTACCCCACCTACGGCGGCTCGGGCGTGGTGGCCACCGAACTTGGAATTGAGCTGGCGGCGCTGGGCCACGAGGTCCACTTCATCTCGTATTCGCAGCCGTTCAGACTGAGCGGACGCGACGAGGGTATCTTCTATCACGAGGTGCCGGTCTCAAGCTATCCGCTCTTCGAGTTCCCCCCTTACGACCTGGCGCTTGCGTCGCGCATGGCGGAGGTAGCTGAATTTCAGGGTCTCGACTTGCTCCATGTGCATTACGCTATCCCTCACTCGGTAAGCGCTCTGCTGGCGCGGCAAATGCTCGCTGCCCGCGGCCGTAGGCTGCCCTTCGTGACGACTTTGCACGGCACGGATATTACACTCGTGGGGCTGGACCGCAGCTACCTGCCCATCACACGCTATGCGATCCAGGAAAGCGATGGCGTTACGAGCATTTCCAGCTACCTCAAGGACAAGACTGTTCAGGATTTTGGAGTGACGCGGGGCATTGAGGTGGTTCCGAACTTCGTGAACTGCGATGTGTATACGCCCATCAACGATAAAGCCAAGCGAGCGGAAGAGCGCAGGCGGCTGGCCCGGCCGGATGAGGCGATCCTGATGCACCTCTCCAATTTCAGGCCGGTCAAGCGAGTAGTGGATGTGGTGAAGGTTTTTGCGCAGGTGGTGCGGGAGATGCCGGCGCAATTGGTTCTGGTGGGCGACGGTCCGGAGCGGTCGGCGGCCGAGTGGCTGGCGAGAGACCTGCATATTCATGAAAGAGTCCATTTCCTCGGCAAGCAGGAACGCGTGAACGAATTGCTGCCGCTGGCTGACCTGCTGCTGATGCCGAGCGAGATGGAGTCGTTTGGTTTGGCGGCTTTGGAAGCCATGGCTTGCAAGGTCCCGTCGATTGCCACTTGGGTGGGCGGAGTTTCCGAACTGATTGACGATGGGGAAACGGGACTCCTCTATCCGGTTGGTGAAGTGGAGGCGATGGCGCGGGGGGCGCTGGGGCTGCTGAACGATCGGCCTCGGCTTGAGGCTATGCGCGACGCGGGCCGCAAGACGGCGCAGAAGCGGTTTTGCGCGTCGCTCGTTGTGCCGCAATATGTGCGGTATTACGAATCGGTTCTCGCAGATCGATAGGCCTTTGGAAATATCGAAAAATAGGATTCCGAACGAGGATGCAGCGAGTTAGCGCCCGCTCACGCACGGATAGCGAGTTAGCAAATTAGTGGAGTGATTGACCGATAGGAGCTTGATTGCGCTCTTGGCCGGCAATGGCGCTCGCATTTGCATTCGCGCCGGATTTCCTCGCTGGGATGCCGTGCTGATGGCAATCCGCGCACTTGACCCAATGGATGTTGTGCAGGCTGGTGGCGCTGGAATAAGTCGTATCCATCTTCTCCACATCCAGGCCACAGTTGGACATCTGGGGATGGCAGGTCTTGCAGGATGCGCGGGCATTCTGATTGTGCCCTGTATGGCAGGCGATGCAACTCAATCCTTCATGCACACCGACGGGGGTGCGATCGTCTCCTGAACCAAATTGCGGGCCCCATCCATTGGCTTCCGCGACCGTGCCAGCCTCAGGCCTGCGAGGTGCATGGCACTGGTAGCAGATGGCAGCGCGAGGATCGGGACTCACTGTCACCAATCGCGCGCCGTCGTGCAATTCGGGAAGCGCCAGGGACGCTGCGGTGAAGTGTATCTGTTCGCGGCGGTCGAAGAATGCCAGTGAGTCGTGTATTGGTTTTTCTGCAACTGAGATACGCTTTTGCGGTCTGGACTCGACCGGGCCTTCGCGATGCACCTGGTGGCAGGCCTGGCAGGGGATGGCGGGTTGGTCGGCAAGGTCGTTGCGCATCACATGCCAAGGCCCTTGCGCGTTTTGCGGCTGGACAAGGTCCCGAACTGCCCCGTTGAAGTGCATGCCGTGGCAGCGCAGGCAATCGTCCATGAGGCGTTGATGGGAATTCTGCGTTGGATTGGCAAATATCTCCGTATATGTGACGCTGTGGGGGCCGGCGTGCCAGGTCGCGTATTCCTGCTGGTGGCAATTCTGGCAGTTGGGTACCATCTCCACCACATCGAGGTCGCGCAGCCGAATCGCCTCCGGCCAGTTGCGCATGAGATGGACTCGAATATGACGGAACTTTGTCGACAGGCTGGCTACATGGCAATCCATGCACGTTGCGTTGCGGTGCGGGGCGCCGTGGACCTCGCTCACATAGGCGGCCATCTCGTGGCAGCTTGCGCAGCCTTGGCCATGTTCCGATGAGTAGTAATACGAAGCGCCAAAGGTGCCGCCTACCACCAGCAGAATCATCAGCCCGATGCCCAACGCCGCAACCTTCAACCATCGCTTCATGACCGGAATCCCGTACCCTTCCAGTTGTGTACCAGCGCGTCAGAGGCAAAGTAGGCAATGGCCATGATGGTCAGCGCCGGGTTGAAGCCGCCGTTGGTGACATGCACGCTTGAGTCGATTACGAAAACATTGTCGACGTCGTGAAGCTGGCAGTTGCGATTGACGACCGAAGCTTTGGGATCGATGCCCATGCGGCAGGTTCCAGCCTGATGCTGGCCGGCCGAAACCGAGTCCGGCCTTCCGGCCATGATGGACGTGTGAATGGCCCCAGCCTCCTTGAGCCACGCTTCAGCGCGGTTGGCTTGTACCTCGCCGATATCGAATGTGTGCGGGTGCACGTTGCCAGAGAAGCGCACTACCGGCAGACCCCACTTATCCTTCACATTTGGGTCCACGGTGACGCGGGCGTCGGCTGAAGGAATCTGCTGCGTGGGTCCGACGATCACGATGCTGCGCTTGTGCCATGCGCGCATGGCCTGCTTGTGCTTGAGGCCCCAGCGCGGCGTGTTCGGCGGCAGACGATCGATGGTGTGAATGGGGAGGCGAATGAATTCGTTGGCCAGCATGCCTCCACCTACGAGTCCCGGAGTGCCGTGGTTGTAGTCGCTTATGGCGATGCTGGCGCCGGGGCCTACGTCGTCGTAAGTCTCGAAATCAAAATACCCGATTGCCCCCGTGTAATGATGGCCCTGCAGATTGCGGCCCACCTGGTCGTGGCGATTGCCGAGTCCGTCAGGAAAGAGGCGGCTCTTCGAATTCAGCAACAGGCGCGCCGACTCCGCGGCACATCCGGAGACTACGACAAGATCCGAAAGCTGCTCCTGCAAATGGCCGTTGCTGTCGAAATAGGCAACCCCGCGCGCGCGTCCCCGGTCGTCGGTGAGAATCTCCTTGACCATCGATTCTGTGCGCAGTTCGCAATTCCCCGTTCCCAGCGCAACAGGAATCACGGTGTTCTGCGAGCCGTTTTTCGCATCCACCTCGCAGGCGAATCCACAGCACCAGCGGCAGCGCATGCAGGGACCACGGCCGTTATAGGGCACGCTGTTGCGCGCCATGGGAATGTGAAAGGGATGCAAGCCCAGACGCTTCGCCGCCGGCTCCAGGATTCCAAATTCGTCTCCGGGAGGCACTGGCGGCATGGGCAGAGCGCGCCTTCGCGGGCCATGAAATGGTGTCGCCGAATAATCGCCCGAAATACCGATCTCGTATTCAGCCTTCTCGTAGAACGGCTCGAGGTCGTCGTAGGAGATAGGCCAGTCTTCGAGCGAGCTTCCCACGGGCGCGCCGTAGGTCGACTTCATGCGGAAATCCTGTGGCATGTAGCGCCAAGCTTGCGCACCGTAGCTCAGGGTTCCGCCGCCTACGCAGGCAGCGTTGTTCTGGTAGCCTCCCTCGCTGGCCAGGGCGGTGTGGGGCACTCCCTTCGCATCGACCCACACACGGGGATTGCCCTCGTCTTCGGGACCAAATGCGTTGCCAAGCAGGGTGGTGCGCTGATTGCGCAGATCGTCCTTGCGGCAGTCGTTGGCGGTGTACCACTTGCCTCGTTCCAGCAGCACGACGCTCAGGCCGGCAACCGCGAGCTCCTTGGCCACAACTCCGCCTGCGGCGCCGGCTCCGATGACCACAGCATTCACACGCTTCATGAGGACGATCCCTTGGTCAGGTCGTATTGCGCGCGCCCGCGTATCGGCGGCTCAGCCAACCCGAGCATTCTCCAGCTCACCGCATCGCGATTGCCCCCGTGGCGAGGAGAGCCATAGTACCCCTCAAGCGTGTGGCTGCGCACCAGGTTAAAGAAGCTCGGATTTAGCCGCTCGAGGTCGCTGACGATTTCCAATTGCTGGGGTTGCGAGAGCGAAATCAACTCGGCGCCGAATCGCTTCCGGCTCGCCGTCTCAATATCTTCGAGGCCATGCCGGTACGCGTGCCGATGCCGCCGGTAGTGGCGCATCAACTGACGGTCAATGTAGTTGAGTACGCCGGCCTGAGAGGCGCTGGGAAACTCATCGGTGGGCACAATCTGGTCGCAGATCGCTGTAAGGGTCTTGGCCTGTTCTTCGGTAAGATACTCCCAGTTTCCCCGGTCGCGCGCCTTGCAACCGATTGCCAGGGCCGCGCTGCCCAGAGCGCCGGCCGCGACAAACTGGCGCCGTGTCAGTAAGCCCGGTTTCCGTTTCGAGAGCATCGCCGTCTCCCTCGTTCTGAGTTCGGTACCGCGGGAGGGTTCGAGGAGATACAACTCGAGCATTTCCCAGGACGGTCAGCGACTCCATGGTTGGCGGAAGGGGCTACCCCGGTCTGTGCTGCAAATCACTTGCGAAAGATGAGGCTGTCGCGGGTCGTGGGCTCCACCCATCTCACGATGAAACTGTGAATTGGATGGGGCACAGAATAGCGGCGGAATATCCGAAGCGGGCTTATTGCAGGCGTAGATAGCTGTGCTGGTTTTTTTCTCTGGATGACAGGGTTGTTCTTCATCCGGGATTCGGAGACAGGACACTCGAGCGGCGGCTGAGTGAGCAAACTTGTACAGTGTTCACTACGTAGAGAGCGCACTATAACTGCAAGTGCCATCACCAAAAGCGGCGGCTGCGATGCCAGGTCACACGGCTACGTTCCTCTGAAGGAGGCACCCCTTCTTCGCTGCCGCCGCCCATTTCCTCGCCGCATCGCTCAATCCAGATAAGCCTTCGACCTACGTGCAACAATGCACATTCTTGCCAGAATAACTGGAGTAGAGTCGTGCCATGAACCGCTTTGGACGCAGCACACTCAAACTCGGTCCGCTTTTGTTGGATTTATGTGCGTCAGGCGTGGGGTGCTTCGTATTCAGACCGGGCTACCGGTTAGTCGCGACTGAGAAGGATAGATCCAGCGCGGAGATTTCCATTTGCGTCGTGGGCCCAACCCTCAAACCACAGGCGGATGTTGGCGCCTGACCATTCCTCTTGGCCTTCGGCACGAACCGAGTGCCGACGAGGATGTTGACTCACGCAATGACCTTGATGCGGGGTTGTTCGGCATTCCGCTCGGGCAATTGATCGAGGAGGACCACATTGAGCAGCGACTTGTGGACCTGGATGCGGCCGTTGTAGTCGATGAAGCCAAGCTTGCGGAAGCGATTCATGAAAAAGCTGACCCGGGACCTGGTGGTGCCAATCATCTCGGCGAGAGTCTCCTGGGAGATGGGCGGAATCAGTGTTTCCGGATCGCCGGGCTCGCCGAATTGAGCCATCAAAAGAAGAATTCGCGCCAAACGCTTTTCGCTGGAATTGAAGAGCTGATCGACCAGATCGGCCTGGGCGCGCATGCTGCGGCCCAGAAGAAACTTCATGAAGATGTCGGCGAATGCAGGCTCGTCGTGCATTACGCGGATCATTTCACTTCTCCCGATTCTAAGAGCGGTGCATTTATTGATGGCAGAAGCGGTTGCCAGGCGCAACCCCGGGACGGCTGCAAGAGCCCCTTCTCCAACAAAATCGTTACCGGAGATCAGGGTTATCGTGGCTTCCTTGCCACCTGAAGAAACGACTGTGAGCTTTGCACGGCCCTTTTGCAGATAGAAGACGGAGTCTGCCGGATCTCCCTGGGAGAAGAAGGTCTCATTGGGCTTCAATTCCACTATCTTCCGGCCCAGGCCGGGATTCGCAAGAAAAGCAGCAGCGTCAAATGCAAGGTTGTTCTTTTCGGCTATCGACATTTAACCTCCTTCGAGGCTGTTCGGATTTTGGATACAGACAAGTGCGGACTTGCTGGGAGCACAGTCCTGTGTGGCTTTCTTTCGAAGTCACGGCTTTCAGGGCACTCCTCCGCATTTGAGCGCAATGAAGCTTGAGCCTCGTCAATCATCGCCTTGGCTCAGAGCGCTTGTCTGCCCTGTTTAGCTCAATTATGAAAGAATCAGTGAGATAAACCTCGTGTCAAGTCCTGCGGCATCTCCGTTGACATAAACAGACTGTGGGCGCATGAGAAGAGATTTCGGATTACAGATTTGCCGATCGCCGGCAGCAAGGACAGCGGACCGAAGTATTCTTCCGCCTGATCAGAACAACTCGATCGCAGGCCGGCTGTGATCGCCGTCTGCGCTGCCTCCGGCCACTGCGTGGTGGATGACGGTCTGGCTGGCCATCTTGTATTTGCTGAGATGGGACTCCAGCAATCCCTTGAAGGTCGTATCGAAGAGGCCATCCCAGCCAGGTCGGTCCGGCCTTTCGGCCAACCGCAACAGGTGGTCGCGCATCTCCACGAGCGCTTCCTGGACGTGCTCCATTCTCTGTCGCATAACATCCTGAAACTGGATGTGTCCAAGCGCTTCCGAGAGGCGGGTGACGCTCTCCGCGTAATTCGCATCCACCTCGGTGATTACATCCAGCAGCAGTTGGCTGTTCTTGCTGAACTCCGCTTGCATATCGCCCAGGTCGGTCACCAGGTGACTCATCGCGCTGTTTGCCTCATGCTGTTCGAGCGACGCATGAGCCTGTTCCATCTCCTCATCCACTCGCTTGCAGGTTGCATTGATTTTCCCGGCGATATCTGCGGCGGCCTGGGTGGAGAGCACGGCAAGCTTTCTGACCTCGAATGCCACCACGGAAAAGCCACGGCCGGCGCTACCCGCCCGCGCCGCCTCGATCTCTGCATTCAAGGCGAGCAGGTTGGTCTGCTGGGCGATGGAGGTAATGACCTTGATCAGGGGCGTCAGGGCACAGACATCTCCGGCCAGCCCATGAATACGGTCGAAGTTGCTCTTGAACTCCTCCGTCTGCACATGCAACTGCATCTCGATCGCGCCGAGAATCCCCCGGTTGCTCTCGACTCGGGCTTGGGTGCTCTTTGTCAGTTCCCCGGCGCTCTTTACGGACCGCGCAATATGCTCAATCTGCTGGCCTGCCTTTGTATTGAGGAAGCCGATCTGCTCAATGACATCAACGACCTCGCGCTCGGATTCAGCCAGGGAATCCCCGATCTGCCCATGCATCACGTCGATGTAGGGCTTGCAGTCCTTGATGTCCGCCCCGGCAGCCTTGCGCGCGGCAAGCTCACGTGACACTTCCTCAAAGTTGAGTTGGCCAAAGGCCCACATGTCGGCAACGGCGCTCCGGGCTCCGGCCCAGTTCATCCATTGAGTGATCAGGAAGGGCGCAAGAATGAAAGTCGCCAGCTCTGCCGCGATCCGTATCCAATCGGGAATCGACGCAGAGACTTTGATCTTGAGTAAGGCCACACCCAGCACAACGTTGCAAAGAACTGCAACCGCCGTTTGAACGAGCAGCCGTCTCCGGATGCGGCGCAGCCGTAACTCGCGATCTAGCATGACTTGAACTCCCTCGTCCCATCCGGCGCCAACGGGCCATTGTTGGCGGTTTCGGCCCGAAAGCTACCCAGGGACAGAGTGCTCTTGAGGCTCATCGGCATGGTGACTGAATCATCGACGACCAGGATTGTCGTTCCCATGCGAGACCCTCATGTCTTGGATTTCAGTGCCGGTTCCAGCCATGCGCGCAGTTCGGCATCCTTCGGCCAACTGGCAATTCCGGTTTTTGCCGCCATCAACACCTGGAGGCCGGCCGTGTGGATGTAGCTCAAAGCGGACAAATCCACCTTGGCCGCGGGCTTGTCCTGGAGCCACTCAAGCAGCGTCTCGGCTTCTTCTACACTCACTTCGTTCCGAAACACAGCACGATTCTTTTTGTATTCGATAGGCATCAGATCAGCTCCCGGATATTGAGAATCATCAGCACCGAACCGTCCCCCATCAGGGCCGAGCCGGAGTAGGCGGACAGGCCTGAGAGAAAACCATTCAGAGGTTTCTGAATGACTCCGATTGTCTCCTGAAACCCGTCGACCAGAAGGCCCAGTTCCGTGTTCCCCGCCTGAACCAGCAGTACAGCTAGTTCATCGTCAGAATTCGCCCGAGGGATAGCGGCAATCCCCAACAGGGCGTTCAGACTTTTCAACGGGACAATCCGACCACGCAAAACAGCCGTCTGGCTGTGTTTGATCCTGCGGATCGCGCTGCGGGGAATGCGCACCGTTTCGACCACATGGTCCATGGGCACACCAAAGAACTGCTGGTCGGACTCGACGATCATCACCTGCGTGACGGCCATCGAAAGAGGCAATGAAATGCGGATCGTTGTGCCTTGGCCGAGGATGCTTTCCAGAAGAACCGTGCCATTGATCTTTTCTACCGCGGAGCGGACTACATCCATGCCTACTCCGCGGCCGGATAGATCCGATACAACTGAAGCTGTGGAGAGGCCGGCGGCGAAGATGAGGTTGATCGCCTCCCGATCGCCGATACGCTCCAGCGTAGCCTCGTCGATAATTCCCTTCTCGTAGGCTTTCTGCTTGATCTCTGCCGGATCAATCCCCTTGCCATCGTCGACGATCTCGATCGTTACGCGATCCGCCTCCTGCGCGGCGCGGATGGTCAGCTTGCCGATTGCGGGCTTGCCTGCGGCGAGGCGCACCTCCGGCGGCTCCAGACCGTGATCCAGGCTGTTGCGGACGATGTGAATGAGCGGGTCGGCGAGCGACTCGATGATGTTCTTGTCGGCTTCAGTCTGCTCCCCCTCAAGCACAAGCTGCACTTCCTTGCCGAGTTTACGGGAGATGTCGCGCACCAGGCGCGGGAAACGCTGGAAGACGAAGGAGACAGCCATCATGCGGACCTGCATGATGGCGTCCTGCATCTCGTCGGCGATGCGATTGACGATCGAGTACTGGCCCTTGATTGCGCGGGAAAGCTCGCGCACGCCATATTGGGATTCTGCCCGTTCGGCCAGATAAGGCAACGCGTTCTTCGATACCACCAGCTCGCCAATCAGGTTCATCAGGCGGTCGACTTTGGCCTGATCGACTTTAAGGCTCTTGGGGCCATTCGGATTGTCTTCAGCGCGCCGGCCGAAGTTGATTCCATCCTCTGCCGGCGCGTTGGTGGGACCGCTTTCCGGCACAGGACTGGCGTCCGCTCTCCCTTCGGCATGGGTGGCGGCAATACCATCGCCGGAGCCAGGATGGCATGGGAAACAGGCCTCTGCAATGTTGCTGTCGTGCGAGTCGATCCATGCAACCAGAAGTGCAATGCGGCCCGTCGAAAGAGCTTCGTTGAGCGCCGCCTGAATGTCGCTTCGGGCGGAAAGATCGCCGGCTGCCTGGCCCAGATTCGCCAGCACCGCTGCAACAGCCTTGAGCCGTCCCGCGTGCCATGCGGGACGATCGTCGAGAAGAAGGATCTGCCGTTGCGTCGCGAGAATCCTTTCCAGCACGGCCCGGTCGTCAACCGAGAATTGGCAAAACGATTCTCCAGCCATCGGCGCCTCTGTTGATGTACTGTCGTCGCGCTGTTCGTCCGCAAGCCACTGTGCAGAAACGGCAGTGATTTCGACCTGATCCGAGAAATACCGGCAATACTCCGCAAGCTCTTCGCGCGGAGCGGCAGTGAGCAGATGGAACGCCAGCACGCAGCTGTAGGTATCCAACTCGGCGAGCGGCGGTAACGGTTCCGATGGAAGAATGCGGCCCCACAAAAGCCCCGGTGTCTGGCGCGCGGTATTGAGCGGATCGTCTCCGTGAAAGAAGCATTCCCGCTGCGGCTTGTAGACGATCCAATGCAGTTGGTCCCCCTGCCGGGATTGCCGAAGCGCAGCCATCCGTGCGGCTTCGGGGATGGCGCTGAGCAACGATCGCATGAAGGCAGAAGAGTCTTCGATCGGGATCTGTGCAATCGCGGCAATAGGAGAAATGGCGCTTGAGCCGGAAGGCACAGCAGCGGCGTCACAGGGGATCTGGGACGGCATCTGTCTCCGCAATGCTTCAGCCATGTGCTGCGCTGCGACAGAACGGGATGCGTCGATGCCACCGGTATCCTCAATTTCGCCGCAGAGCATGCCGACGAAATCCATCGCCTCCAACAAGCTGTCAGCCAACTCGCGCGAATAGGTTGTGTGTCCGCTTCGGACCATCCCCAGCAGGTCTTCGCCGGCGTGAAGCACCCGCGTCATCTCAGGAAATGTGAACAGGCCGCTATTTCCTTTCAGGGTGTGGACGGAACGAAACAGCTCGTTGAGGATCGCTTGATCCCCGGGTGCGTCTTCCAGTTCCAACAGCTTTCTGCCGGTGACTTCAAGCAGGTCGCGGGCTTCGGAAAGGAACTGCTCCAAGAGCGGATTCATGGGCAAGGGACTCATCGATTTGCCTCCCCAACCATGAGGCGGATGTGCGTCAGAAGCTCGCTTGGCCTCACAGGTTTGACCAGATAGCTGTTGGCGCCTGCGCGGTAGGCAGCTGATTCATCTCTTGCCGAAGCTTCGGTCGAGATCATGATGGCCGGGGACTGAGGCACGTCCTGCCGGCGCAGTTCGCGCAGAAAGCCGTATCCATCGAGCCTGGGCATGTTGATGTCCACGATGTAAAGATCGAAGGGCGCATCGAGCGCTTTCTCCAGTGCTTCGATACCGTTCAATGCCTCCGCCACGGCGTATCCGGCGGACTCGAGAATGCCACGGTGATACATGCGCACTGTGGCCGCATCGTCGACAATCAAGACGCTTTTCACCAGCTCTCCCGGCCTTTCTGATAAACAATCGCTTCAGGGAATTTGCGGACTTTGAACAAGGAAGAGATGCGGCTCATCGATTCCGAATGTCCCAGGCAGATAAAGCCGCCGGGATTCAGCGCTTCAAAGAATGTCTCGGCTGCTGTCTGACGCGATGTGTCGTCGAAATAGATCAACAGGTTTCGGCAGAAGACAACATCGAAGTTGCGATAGCCAAGAGTCTCCGACGACTCGGAAAGATTGACCCTTGTGAACTCGACTGCATCCATAATGTCGTCGCAGAGTTGAAATTCATCCCCGGTTTGCCGGAAGTATTTTCCCAGCCAACGCGCAGGCACATTCTGCACGGAGCGTGCGGAATAGCGGCCGGCGCGCGCCCGGCGCAGGATGCTGGTGTCGATGTCGGAAGAGACGATCTCCACATCCCATTCGCTGATTCCGCTCCAGTGCTCCAGCAGGTACATGGCAATCGAATAAGGCTCTTCCCCGGAAGACGAAGGAATGCACCAGATGCGTATCGCACTCGGCCCGACCTTGTGGCGAACAATCTCCGGCAGGATGGAGTCGATCAGGCAACGGAATTGATACTCCTCGCGCAGAAAGTAAGTCTCGTTGACGGTCATCAGGTTGGTGAGCTGTTGCATCTCCTCGCCCGAGGCCTGAAACCGCAGAAAGGTAAAGTAGCCGCGGAATGTTCCGGTGCCGGTAACCTCGATTCGTTCCACGAGACGCTTATCCACGAAGTAGCGCTTGGTCGCTTCGAAGTTGATGCCGGTCCGGCGATAGAAGAACTCCTTGAATTTCAAGAAGTCTTCGTTGCTGATCATCGGCCCGGGGTCCGGTATTGGCACATATGGCGTCATCGCAGCGTTAGACCCCACGAATGCGTTTCAGCGCCAGATCGGCGGCAAACTGGATATACGGTTCGCCCCCAAAGCGAGCTTTCAGCAGGAGAAGAGGTTCAACGGCCGCCTCGGTCGCAACTTCGCACAGAATATCCACCGCGGTGGCGCAGACATTGACGTGAGAGTCCTGTTCGATTACCTTGTTGAGCCAGCTTTCCACGTCAGGATGCCGCTGAGAATCGAGGATATTGACGACGAAGATGCGTACATCCGGATCGGGATCGGCCAGCAGGGATTTAAGGACGGGATCTATCTCGCTGCCCATTTGCCTGAATGCCTCGATCGCTTCATTGCGCAGGGCCACGTCTTCGCCGCGGAGACAATCGACCAGGCCACCAATGGCCGATGGGGACTTCAGGCGAACCAGCGTGCCGAGGATGACCTCTCGTACAGCGGCATCCTGCTCACGACCGAGGCGGCTCACGAGCGCTGTCGCGGAATCTGGATGGCTGACGGCATCGCGCGCGGCGCGGCGGCGCACGACAGCATCGACGTCTTCAAGCGACACAAAAAGCTCGTTGCAGTCCCGCTCTTCTTCCGCCGCGAGGGACTCGACCGGACGGAATGTCTTCGGTTTTACGAGGGCCATTGTTCTCCTGTTTCCTTTCGGTCCGGGTTGAAACCAGCGCGCCAGGACTCTACTTATCGGGAAGCCCAGGCAGTGAGTTGCGCAGCAATTTTCTCCGCACTGAGGACAAGACTTGCGCCTCCCTTCCTGACCAGTTCCGCAGGCATTCCATACACCACGGCCGAGTCTTCCGATTCCGCAATAGTCCGGCCGCCGCGCTTTTTGATTTCCGTGAACGCATCCGATCCGTCGTGCCCCATTCCGGTCAATAACACGGCCGTCGTTTTCGACGGATCGTAGTGTTGCAAAACCGATCGTCCGAGCAACTCGACCGAAGGATGCCAAAGGAACTGCGCATTCTCCGGGGCTGGCAGAACCGTCAGTCTGCCGGCCCGGTTGGCCAGCAGCGTGTCCGCCCCACCCTTGCCGATGTAGATCCGGCCGGGCACAATCGGGACAGCACTCCCCGCCTCCACTACAGACAGGGCGCAGCATTGATCCAGACGGTCGGCGAACGCCCTGGTGAACGCCGCCGGCATGTGCTGCGCAACCAGCACCGGCCAGGGGAAATCTGCCGGTAATCCCGAGAGAACAATCTCCAGCGCGCGCGGTCCGCCGGTGGATGCGCCAACGACCACCACGCCATCGCTGGCTCCCTTCGCCGCTGCCAGGGCGGACGAAGTGGCGGCAGCCTTTGCGCGCTCCTCCCGCATGCGGCGGACTACCGCTCCGGCACTCGATCCCTTACCCCTCGGCCGGGCTCGCGCGGCGCCGCGCACCTTCGCCACAAGCTCCGCCGAGACTCTTTCGATGGACAGTGAAATGGTTCCACCAGGCTTGGAGATGTAGTCGACCGCGCCCAGATTCAGCGCTTCGAAAGTGGCCAGGGCGCCCTGCTCGGTGAGCGAGGAAACCATCACCACCGCGACCGGGCGTTCAGCCATGATGAGGGAAAGCGCGGTCAATCCATCCATCTCCGGCATGTTGATGTCCAACGTCACAACATGCGGCTGGAACTCCCGGTTTTCCCGCACCGCTTCTTCGCCATTCCTGGCCTGGCGGATATCGAAGTCTCCCTCGGCCTGAAACAACGCCATGAGCTGGCGGCGCATCAAGGCCGAGTCGTCGACAATCAGCAGTTTGATCATCGCCGTTATCCCGTGACCGCGGCCAGCGCCTTTAGCTCCTTCCGCTCCATTAAGTAGGGCGGATCGAGCAGTTGCACCATTCGCTTCTGCTTCTCCAGGTTGGCCATGCGGCTTAGCAACCGGCTCTGGTCCTTGGAGAGCTGTGGAGCAGGCTCAATGGCCGACTTGGGAATCTTCAGCACTTCGGCCACCTGATCGACAATGAAACCCGTACGCACGTCGGAGATGAGAAATACCATAATCCGCTGGCGATCGGTGCGCTCCACCTGCTTGAGACCCAGGCGCAAGCGCAGGTCGATGACCGGAAGCACGCTTCCGCGGAGATTGATGACTCCCTCGACGAAAGACGGCGCCTTGGGAACACGGACGAGTTCTTCCGGCACCCGCACAATCTCCTGCACGCTCGCGATCGGCGCGCCGAACTCCTCCTTGTCGAGGCGGAAGATGACCACCTGTTCGTCGTCGTCGAGGGCGTCGTCCGACTCTTTGGCTTGTTGATCCTCTTCTAGCTCACTGTCATTCACGGCGCTCAGTGCCTCCTTGATTACGGAATGGCCAAACAGGTTGCGTGCGGTCACGATCGACACCAGGCGCTTTCCATTGTCCAGGCGGCAGATTGCGGTGATCTCGGCCAGGTTCCCTTCCCGAACAAGCAATGCAGGAAGCGCGTCGACACCGGACTTGGACACCCGCAGCACCTCGCTGACCGCATCCACCACCACGCCCACCGAGACGCCGCCTAAAGTGAGCACAACGATCCTGCTCTTCTCGTCCAACTCACGGTGCGGCAGCGCGAACATGCTGCGCAGGCCGACCAGAGGCAGCAGGCGACTGCGCAAGGTCATGACACCGAGAACATGCGATTCCGAGCGCGGCACGTGAATGACCGCCTCCGGAACCTGCACAATCTCCTGCACGTCTTCGATAGCGATGGCATACTCCTGGCCATCGACATCGAAGCTGACCAGTTGCAGCTCGTCGCTGGTTGCTTCCTCCTCACTTTGCGCGCTGGCCTCGACTGCCCCAGCCACGCCTGTGTTCTTTGAGATGGCCGCTATCTGCGAGAACTCCCGCTCGATGAGCTTGGCAAAATTCAACACCATGATCATCGCGTGGCCGCCCACATCCTTGATGAGACTGGAGAGCACCTCGGTATTCACTGTCGTACGGATGGAGCCTACGTCCTCAATGTGGCCGGCTTCAACGCCGACGACGCTCGATACGCGGTCTACCACGAATCCCAGTGGCTGGCCCACGTCCACTACCAGGGCGCGCGTCGAGTCGTCGTGTGCAAGTTCGGGAAAGCCAAACAGCCGGCGCAGCGAGATGATCGGCAGGACTTTGCCGCGCAGGTTTGCCAGCCCTTCCAAGGCAGCCGGCGCCAGTGGCACCCGCACCACTTCTGGAACGCGAATGATTTCTTTCACCGGCGACATATCTGCCGCAAAAACCTCGTCCCCAGCCATGAAAGTCACAAATTGCTGTGTGCCCTGCTGTGTAATGGAGGCGCGCCCATCCTGCCGATTCTCTAAGGCATTCTCTTCGTCCGCCTCCACTTCCGCTTGAGTGTTGGTGGCGCGCTTCTCGATCGCACCCTCGTCGATAAGCGCAGTCCCATTCGTCCGATGCTTCATTGGCTTTGTCGTCATGGCGACCTCCCCTTAAGCTGCGCTCTGCAGTTCATCCGCCAGCGAAGAGATCTCTTCGATGGCTGCGGCCAGATCTTCGGCGCCCTTGGCCTGCTGTTGGGCGGCTCCGGCTGCTTCGGTGGCTGCCTTGTCGGCCTCGGTTGCGGCGGCGGAAATCTGCTCGATACCCTTCTTGACCTGGCCAAGCGCCGCGGCGATTTCCTCGGATGCCGACAGTATCTCCTGGGTGCCCTTTTCGACGGCCAGAATGTCGGCTTCAATGGCCACCAGGTCTTCGGTCGTGGCCTTCGCCTTCTGTACTTCGGAAACAGCCGATGCAACGATCTCTGTCAAATCCCGGCCTACCACGCCAATCTGATCCTGGACTGCCTTCACCAGGTCCTTGATTCTGTCGGCGTTCTCCGACGAGTCATGGGCCAGGTTGCGGATGTCGGTTGCCACCACCACGAAGCCCTTGCCGAACTCCCCGGCCCGTGCGGCTTCAATAGCACCATTCACAGCGAGCATGTTGGTCTGGATAGACACGGTGCTGATGGCTTCGACGATCTTATCGATCCGCCTGGACACCAGTTCAAGGTCGTTCATCTGCTTGATGCTGCCGCGCGAAGCGTCCGCCGAAGTGGAAAGACCCGTGATTAGTCCATTGACGGCTGTCTTGTTCTCGCCCAGCAGTTTCTTGATGGCGACCACCTTTTCAGCGCTCCCGGTGGCGCGCGTCTGAGCAATTTCCAACCCCTTCTCAATCTGGTTGGTGGCGGCAGCGGATTCCTCGGAGGCTGCGGATTGAATTTCAGCCCCCTTGCGTATCTGGCCGAGAGCGGTCATGATCTGCGCACTGGAACGGTTGATCTCCTGCACGGCAGAAGAAAGCTCCTCGGCGGCGGACGCCACCTGTTCGGCGCTCTTGGCCACATCGGTCGAGTTCTTCAGATCCTCTGCCAGTTCCGCCAGGGACTGCGCCGCCTGCTCGCATTCGCCCAGGGCCTGGGTTTGCTCGGCTACGGTCTTGCCGGACTCTTCAGCGGCTGTGGATTGCTCCTCAGCAGCGGCCGCGATATTCTGCGAACCTTTCAGCGCCTGCAGGGATGCGACGTTGGACTGGCCGGCGTTCACAGCGATCTCGCCGATGCCTTTCACGATCTCGACGGCATCCAGGCGTATTTGCTCCAGTTGCACCGTTACAGTTTTGCCCTTCTGAACTTCATCTTCCATCGTCTTGGCGGAGGTATTGATACCGCCGGCGATGATCTTGACCTCCTGCTGGATCTGCCCGACCAACTCCTGAATCTGTTTGGCGCTCTTCTCTGAAGTCTCGGCCAGCGTCCGCACTTCGTCTGCCACAACCGCAAAGCCTTTGCCATGCTTGCCGGCACGGGCGGCTTCGATTGCGGCGTTCAAGGCCAAGAGGTTGGTCTGGTCCGCAATGCGAGCGACAGCCTTGACGATGTCGCCGATATTGGCCGCTTGCGCTTCCAGTTCGGTCACCATGCGAACCGAGGCGAGCTGGCGCTCGGCCGCCACCCCAATATTCGCGATCAGAGAAGCTACATCGCCGCTGGTGCGCGCGATCAGCGTTTGGCAAACTTCACCCTTGCCGCGGCTGACATCGGCATTCTGCAACTGACGCGTGATGGAGACGCCCACCTGCTGAAATGCCGCCAGAGACTCCTGCGCGGCGCTCGACGCTTCTTCGGCGCCGGTTGCGATCTGATCGCTGGCGCGCTTCAGTTCTTCGGCGGCCGACGATGCTTCGGCGATGCCAGAGGCCAATTGGCCGGTGGCCGCCGCAATGCGCTCCGCGGCCTGCTGTTGTTTGGCAAGTGTCCTCGCCTTTTTCCGTTGCGCTTCCGCCTCGCGGGCGGTCACAGCCGAAGTTTTTCCTTCAGAAGCAGCATTTGCCTGTGCGGCCGATTTCTTGACGAGTGCCATGAGTAGATTCCTTTTGTGCTAGCCGTTCCAGAGTCGGAGCCCTGTGATTCTCTTATGCTGGAATTCGCCAAGCGGTGAGAAGTGCGTGAAGACTGCGTCGATGCGAAATCGATGTGAGAGTAGAGCGACACTTCCATTAGCGGCCGAAGGGTAGGTCTTCTCAACTGGGAATCTGTTCAATTTAGTGCGGAGCGAATGGTTTTTCTCTGATGAGGAAGACGAACCAAAACGGGAAATGGGTTGAGCAATTACGCATCGTCTTTTACTTGAGTGCCGTGCGGCAAGATGAGGTAGATGGACGAAGAACCTGGCAACTGAGTGGCGAAGTGACGAGAGGTTATTCGAAATCGACCCATTACCAATCTCCTGCGCGATTCATCTCGCTGTTTAGCTTGGTCTATTTACTTTGAGCGCATCCTTATATCGATTGAATTGCAGTTCCAGATCGCTCAAGCGGCTAGCTACAAGCTGCATCTCGCTCGCATCGGCGGCCTTTTCCATCTCCGCTGCAAGGTCCGTCATCGATGCGGCGCCGGCATTTGCGGATGCTCCTCTGATCGAGTGAGCCAGCCGTGCGGCGCCGGCATGGTCTCCGCTTTCCACAAGATCTCCGAGGGCATGGATTTGTCGTGGGGCATCCTCAAGGAACGATGCAATGACGATCTGCGCCAGTTCCTTGTCACCCTCAAGACGGGATAGCACGCCTGCCGAGTCGAATATAACCATTTCGCTTTCTGCAGGTCGGCCCGGAACGAGTTCGCCGGTGCTCGCGGCGCTATCGGTGTCTCCAATTCGCAGCCACTTTTTGAGCGCATCCCGCAAAACGGCCATAGATGCAGGCTTGGGAACAAAGTCGTTCATGCCTGCGGCGAGACAACTCTGTCGATCGCTTTCCATGGCGTTGGCGGTCATGGCGATGATCGGGATGCGATGGTTGCGGACTGAAGATTTCGGATTGCGGATCTGGCGTGCGGCTTCGACTCCGTCCATTACCGGCATGCGCACGTCCATGAGCACGAGGTCATATGGGTTAGATTCGAGCGCGGCGATCGCCTCAGCGCCATCGGCCACCGCCTCAGCGTGGATCCCCAGTTTCTTTAGCATTCCCAGAGCCACTTCGCGGTTGGTGGGATTGTCCTCGGCGAGCAGGATTCTCACATTCATACCGGCAAAAGTCGGCGATGGTTTGCGGTCTGAATCGCGCGTGGCTGCATCGGGTACCTGACGAGCGTCGTCCACGCCGGACAATACTTGAGAGAGAGTTTTGAACAGCTCGTTCCCACGTATCGGTTTATTCATATAACTCGAGAACCCGGCTTGGGCGTAGCTCTGGGAGTCTGGGCGCATGCCGAGGGAATTGAGCATCACCATGCGCGTACCCGCAAGGCCTTCATCCGCCTTGATGGCGCGCCCAAGGGTTTCCCCGTCCATTTCCGGCATCTGCATATCGATGACAGCGATCGCGAATGCGTCGTTTTCCTGGCGCGCCTGTTGAAGAGCGATAAGCGCCTGTGCGCCGTTTTCGGCCGCAACCGCACGCATCCCCCTACTGAACATCAGCGTTGTTAGAACCTCGCGGCTGGTGGCGTTGTCGTCGACAATGAGCACACGAATGCCCCTGAGGTTAGCCTTGTTCTGACTGTTCCTCTCCGCTTTTTCGGACTGATTGCCCAAACCCAACCCCAGGCGCACTGTGAACCAGAACTCCGAGCCCTTGCCCTCGCGGCTCGCCACGCCGACGATTCCGCCCATCATTTCCACCAACTGCTTGGAGATGGCCAGGCCCAACCCCGTGCCGCCGAACTTCCGCGTCGTGGATGCTTTCACCTGGCTGAATTTTTCGAAGAGGATTCCTATTTTGTTTTCCGGGATGCCGATGCCGGTGTCGCGCACAGAAAAGCTCAGCAGGCAATCGGAGTCTCCCATTTCTTCTAACGTAACCCGTAATGCTACTTCGCCTTCTTCGGTGAACTTGATGGCGTTGCCAACAAGGTTGATGAGAATCTGACGCAGACGCCCTGGGTCGCCACGGAGCAGGGTGGGAACCACTGGATTAGCAATGCAGATCAGTTCGATTCCCTTTTCTTCCGCTTGAAGCGCAAGACTGGCTGCAAGGTTGTGCAGCAGCACATCGAGATCGAATTCCTCCGTGTCCAGTTCGAGTCTCCTGGCTTCGATTTTGGAGAAATCGAGAATATCGTTGATGACCTTTAACAACGAGTTGCCACAGGCGCGAATTGTGTCGGCATAATGGCGCTGATCGGACGTGAGGTCGGTATCGAGCAGAATCTCGGTCATGCCGATGACCCCATTCATCGGGGTCCGTATCTCGTGGCTCATGTTGGCCAGAAACTCGCTCTTTGCTCGATTCGCCGCATCCGCTTCCCGCCTTGCGCGAATGAGTTCATCCTCGTGCTGCTTTCGCTCTGTAATTTCTTCCGCGACTCCGGCGATTCTAATCAGATGGCCGCCCTCGTCGCGAATGGGAAACGCCCGGTCGCGAATCCATTTCTCCTGCCCGTCCGGAGTCTTGATTCGGAATTCCGAGTCGATACACTCTCCCTGCAACTGCTTCTTCAACATCGCACGGGCATGTTCCAGATCGTCGGACTGGATGGTTTCCATCCAGTCCACTGGGCTCGCATAAAGGCTTGCGCAGGTTCGGCCCCAAATCGGTTCGTAGGCGGGGCTGACATAGAGAATCTCAGTGCCCGCCGGGTTCATCATCCAAAATGCCTCACGGATGTTCTCGGCAAGTTGCCTGAACTTTTCCTCACTGCTCTGCAAGGCCTGCTGGGCATTCCGGCGCTCCGTGATGTCCTCCACATGGACAACGAAATGCAATGGGCAGCCGTTACAATCTCGTAGCAGCGAGGCCCTCACGCGCACCCACACCACATTTCCAAGGCGGTGAATGTTGCGGAGCTCATCCTCCGCGAAGCCTGCCGGCCCATCGATCAACCTGCCCATCTTTTCCAAAGAATTACCGATATCGCCGGGGTGGGTGAGGGTTGCCCATGAAGTTTGGAGTAACTCAGCCGCGGAATATCCAAGCATACGGCAGAGTGCTTCATTGACCTGAATGAAGCGCCCATCCAATCCGGTCACGCACATGCCGAATGGGGCGCCTTCGAAGATCCCGCGGAACCGTGCTTCGTTGGCCCGAAGTTGTTTCTCAAGCTGCTTGCGCTGGGTGATGTCGCGGAGAATATTTGAGATGGCCACCACCTCTCCCGCGCAGTTTACGATTGGAAACCCGGAGAGGGATACATAAATTTCGCGCCCATCGCTACGCAGGCAGACTCCTTCGTATTGCGAGAATCTCTCGCCTTTCCGCAGCCTCTCGGCAAGGTGCTCCAGAGCCGGTGAACGATCTGGGGGGACCAGCATGGACATGTGCTTCCCGATGACATCCATGGACGAATAGCCGAAAATCGCTTCCGCGCCCCTGTTGAAGGCGCGGATAGCTCCGTCGGGTGTGCAGGCGATGATGGAGTCCTCGGAATTCTCCACAATTGCAGCGAGGAACGCTTGCGCTTCCTCGGCAGCCCGGCGCTCGGTCACATCATGTTTGAAGGCGATGTAGCCGGTAGTTTTTCCGTTCGCATCCCGAACCGGAGCGATCCGCATCTCCTCGTTGTAGAGGGTCCCATTCTTCCGGCGGTTAACGACGTCGCCCTGCCAAACCCGGCCGGACAGGACTGTTTTCCAGAGTTCCTTGTAAAATTCCGCGGGCATGCGTCCCGATTTGAGCAGGCGCGGGTTCTGCCCCAGGACTTCCTCTCTGAAGTATCCCGTCATCGCAGTGAATGCGGGATTCACGAATTGGATATTGCCGTGAATATCGGTGAGGACGATGCCATCGGCCGCTTGCTCCACGGCTGCAAGCAAACCGGCATGTTCGACTGTGTTTCCTGCCTGGCACACTGGTCACCTCGATAACGGAAGGCCACCCCACCCCTATCGGCGAGATTCACCGGCACATAAGATTCCAGGCCGGCGGAGGCCACGTGCATTGCGGCAGGTTCATGGCACGCCGCATGAAAGGCTATAGCGGAACCAGAGCGGACGTATCTCGAATGCAAGCCCCTGAGTGGATTTTTCCTCAAGAAAAGCCACCCTGAATACTCTCTGAAATGGCGCTGATACCTTGATTCCGCTCAAAACAATTCCATGACCTCATTTGCAGCCAATGGCGCGAGAGCTTGGAGGAAACGCAGCCGGCCTGGAAACATAAACGCTCGCCAGCGGTCTCTCCCGGCTCCATTTCGATGGAGATATCCGCTTGAATTCATGGGCAATGAATGTTGCGCCGATAGGTAAGTTGAGTATCCGCCTTTCAGAAAACGATCTTGCGCGGCGGTAGAGGCCCTCTTCTAAGCAAAGTCGAGGGATCGGTCCAAATTGGGGAATCGAGCGGTTGCAAAGGTGCGCCAAGAGCCCGGATGCTCGCACTGCAAGGGAGCAACAGAATGAAAAGCCTGGTTGCGGAAGACGATGCAACGAATCGAAAACTGTTGCAGACCTTTCTTTCACGGTACGGTGAATGTGATATTGCCACCGATGGAAAGGAAGCTGTAAGCGCGGTGAGCCGCGCCCGCGAGAATCATCGGAGCTACGATCTGGTCTGCATGGATCTCAGGATGCCTCAGATGGACGGGCACGAGGCAATCCGCGAGATTCGTAAACAGGAAGCTGCCGCAGGCGTTGCCAAGGGAACTAAGATCATCGTGACTACTATGCACACCGACACGGACAGCATTACGGGGGCGGTTCTTGGCCGGTGCAATGCCTACCTGGTCAAGCCGATTGACATTGCGAAGTTGCGGAATGAACTGAAGGCCCTGGGCCTGATTGAATAGCCGCCTGGATTAGTACCGCGGCCGAAGATACTTCCTCTCCCAGGTCTCAAGAGCGATACCTGCGGCACCCAAGTTCAGGGGCGCGGTTGCAGAATCACCAAATTACTGTACCCGTTGGCGCGTTGCCTGGGAGTTGCGAACCTCACGGGATGGCCGAGATCGTTCGGCACGCCTGGTTGATCCGGCATTCCCCTCCACTTCCCTACCATTTCAGCAGGCTCAGAACTTTGATCGCACCAAAATTTGAAAGCCGCCAGAACATATCCGGCGCGGCGGGCATCAACGGCAACGAACAGAATCCAGTGGACTGGGGCCCGCCCACGCTGAACTTTTCAAGCGGCATCTTCGGCCTGAGCGACACTAATAGCGCATTCAACCGCAACCGGACCGACCAAGTCTCCGCTTCGGCCGGCATTTATCGCAGACGGCATAACGTTACCGTGAGCGGCGACTTCCGCAAGCAGGAATACAACGATCTCTACCAGCAGAACCCGCGCGGAATCTTCGGCTTCACAGGTGCGGCTACGGCCGGTTCATCCAGTAGCACGACCAGCAGCGGCTCCGATCTAGCCGACTTTCTGATTGGCATTCCCGACACCAGTTCTCTCGCCTTTGGGAATGCGGACAAATACTTCCGGCAGCCAGCCTACGACGCGTACGCGACAGACGACTGGCGCATCCTGTCCTCGCTTACAATTAATGCCGGTATCCGCTGGGAGTACGGCGCGCCGATGACAGAGCTCCACGGCCGTCTCGTGAATCTCGAAGTTGCGCCCGGCTTCGCTGCAACCGTTCCTGTTCTCGGGAACGATCCTGTCGGGCCGCTTACCGGCATGCATTACCCAAGCTCACTCGTTCGTCCGGACAAGCTGGGCTACGACCCGCGCGTCGGTGTATCCTGGCGTCCTATTCCAGCTTCGACCGTTGTGGTTCGCGCGGGCTATGGCGTTTATCACGACACATCGGTCTACCTGAGCTCCGCGCAGCAACTCGCTCAACAGGCTCCGCTTTCGACCAGCCTGAATGTTGAGAACAGTGCCGCGTGTCCCCTTTCGCTCGCCAACGGATTTACACCGTGCTCGTCGACAATTTCCGACACCTATGCGGTCGATCCCAATTCCCACGTTGGTTATGCGCAAACATGGCAGCTGGCTGTGCAGCGCGATCTCCCCGCGGCACTCCAACTGACTGCAACCTATCTTGGCGTGAAAGGCACACGAGGCGTGCAGGAGTTTCTTCCCAACACTTATCCGATTGGTGCAGTGAACCCATGCCCAGACTGCCCGCTGGGCTTTGAGTATCGAACCTCGGGCGGCGACTCCATGCGCGAATCCGGTCAGATCCAATTACGCCGCAGGCTTCGCGCCGGGTTCACGGCGACGCTGCTCTACACCTACTCAAAGTCGATTGACGACGATGCTTTTCTCGGCGGCCAAGGCCACGTTGCCGCAACCTCGCCAGGCCAGGGGCCGAGCGAAACATCGCAGGCGGCTACACCCAATGCGTCTATCGCGCAAAACTGGCTAAACCTGCACGCAGAGCGCTCGCTCTCCACATTCGATCAACGTCACCTTCTCAATCTGCAGGCGCAATATACGACCGGCCAGGGTCTGGAGGGTGGGACCTTGATGAACGGACGGGTAGGGAGGCTTCTGAAGGAATGGACGCTGCTCACACAGATTACAGTGGGGAGCGGAATGCCCGAAACACCTGTTTACATTGCCGCTGTTCCGGGCACGGGATTTACGGGAACCATACGCCCCAGCCTGACCGGCATGTCCATTTACTCATCGAGCAAAGGTCCGCACCTGAATGCCGCTGCGTACGCGGCGCCAGCCTCAGGGAAATGGGGAACGGCGGGTAGAGACTCGATTTCCGGGCCCAGCCAATTCAGCTTGGATTCGTCTCTTGAGCGCACCTTCCGTCCCAGCACGAAGTTCAACCTGATTGCACGTGTGGACGCAACAAACCTACTGAATCACGCCGTCTTCACTGGATGGATTACATCGGTCGACAGTGCGCAATTCGGAGCACCCGCCGACGCAAACCCCATGCGCAGCTTGCAAACGACATTGAGGCTGAGGTTCTGAGATGCGAATTATTGTCAGCCTTCTTGTTTTCTTCATCGCTGCTTTTGCCGGCGGCGCGCAGCAAATCGGCCAGAACAAACCGGCCGACGCGACGCAGACTTTCACCCTGTCCGTGAAGGTGCAACTGGTCGTAGAAGCCGTTGTAGTCAAGGACAAAGAGGGCAAGCCGATTGAGGGACTCACTACCAATGACTTCACCGTCACCGAAGATGGCGTTCCACAGACTGTACGGATCTGTGAGCACCGGGACCTGGCAGGGCAGGCAAAGCCTCTTCCGGTTTCAAAACCGGGCAACGAAGATCTCAAGCTTTATAAGCAACTGACGCGCACTCAGGTCACGCCGGACTCCGAGGACAACGAACGGTACAAGAATCGCCGCCTGCTTGCTCTCTACTTTGACATGTCGGCGATGAATCCGGCGGACCAGCTACGCGCGCTCTCCGCTGCTGAACAATTCATCCGTACGCAAATGACAACCGTGGACATGGTTTCAATTCTGCGGTACCAGGGCGGTTCGGTCGATGTCCTGCAGGACTTTACGGCAGATCGCAATAAGCTGCTCAGCATTCTGAATACATTGATTGTTGGCGAGGGTCAAGGCTCCACGGAGACCGTTGACGACGCAAGCAGCGCTGACACCGGGGCGGCCTTCGGCCAGGACGACAGCGAGTTCAACGTCTTCAATACCGATCGCCAGCTTTCTGCATTGGAGACCGCAGCCAAAATGCTTGGCCAATTAAACGAGAAGAAATCGTTGATCTACTTTGCCGGCGGTCTTCGCCTCAACGGCATCGATAACCAGGCGCAGCTACACGCCACAGTCGACTCGGCAATCAAGGCCGGAGTCTCTTTTTGGCCGATCGATGCCCGCGGACTTGTGGCAGAGGCTCCGCTGGGTGATGCGACACAAGGCTCACCAGGCAACTCCGGCATTTACACCGGAGGCGCAGAGCTTGCCAACACATCCAACTTCAAAGCGTCCCAAGACACACTCTATGCCCTCGCCGGAGATACCGGCGGCAAAGCGATGTTCGACAACAACGACCTGACGCTTGGCATCGTTCAGGCGCAGGACGCGATCTCGGATTACTACCTTCTTGGCTACTACGCCACCAACACAGCGAAGAACGGCCACTTCCGGCGCGTCAAAGTGTCCCTCACGCAGAACCTCGAAGCGAAGCTAAACTATCGCGAGGGCTACTACGCCGACAAGGAGTTCAACCGGTTTACTGCGGTCGACAAGGAACGCCAGCTTGAAGACGCGCTCATGCTCGAAGATCCCATAACCGAGCTCTCCATCGCCATGGAGATCGATCATTTCCAACTCAACCGCGCCGAGTATTTCGTCCCGATCGTCGTAAAGATTCCGGGCCGGGAACTTGCATTGGCCAAGCGCGGCGGCGCCGAGCACACCCTGATCGACTTTGTTGGCGAGATCAAAGACCTTGTCGGCGGAACCACTGTTTCGAATGTTAGAGACAACGTCAACATCAAGCTCTCTGACGCGACTGCGGCCGAACTTGCTCATCGTCCGATTGAATACGACACCGGTTTCACGCTGCTGCCGGGAAAATACATGATCAAGTTCCTGGCGCGCGACGATGAGACGGGCAGAATCGGGACGTATGAAACCACATTCACTATTCCCAACTTGAATAAGGAAGAGAAACGCATTTCCATCAGTTCCGTCGTGCTCAGCAGCCAGCGCGTCGAGTTGAACCAAGCTCTCTACGACGCGGCCAAAGCAAAAGACAGGCTGAAGGAAGACTCCGTCAACCCGCTCGTACAGGATGGGAAGAAGCTTGTCCCGAGTGTCACCCGCGTGTTCAGTACAACGCGGGAAATCTTTGTTTACCTTCAGGCCTATAAGCAGCCTGCATCGAGCAGCCAGCCGCCTGCCAATGCGGCAGGCCAGTCTGTCTTCGCATTCGTCACCCTCTATCGCGAAGGCAAGCGGGTCTTCGAGACACCACCGGCGGCGATCGTTCCAAACCCGGCAAGCCGCCTTGGCACCATGCCTCTCACATTCAACCTGGGCGCGAATGCCCTGGCGCCTGGAGAGTACGAATTCCAAGTCACGATTCTCGACCCTGCGAGCGAAAAGGCGAACTTTTGGCGAGCGCCAATTCTGCTCGTTCCTTAGCCGACGGCCTCTTCGTTGAATCTATATCCAATGCGCGGTACAGTGAGAATATACTGCGGATTAAGAGATTCGTCTTCAATCTTCTTCCGCAACTGACTCACATAGATGCGCAGGTAGACAAAGTCCTCTTTACAATTCGTCCCCCAAACCGACCTTAATAGCTTTGCACGTGGAATCAGTTCGCCTGCGTGAATCATCAGATATCGCAGCATCTCGAATTCCTTGGGTGTCAGGTGAATCGGACGTCCACATTTCTGTACCCGGTATTTCACCGGATCAAGTTCGAGTTGGCCATAGCGAATCGCTGCATCGGGGTTGCTATCCGGCGCGTTTCTCCTGCGAACGGCCGAACGCAACCGCGCCGTCAATTCACGAAGGCGAAAGGGCTTGGTGATGTAGTCGTCTGCACCGGCATCCAGCGCCAGTACCTTGTCCTCCTCGCCATCCATCGCCGTTAGCATCAGGATCGGCAAATGCGCGATCGAACCCCGTATGCTTCGGCAGGCTTCCACACCGCTCATTCCCGGTATATCGACATCCAGCAGAACCGCATCAAACGGGATTTCTCGAACTAGCGACAATGCCTCTTCACCTCTGGACGCGCCCACAACCGTAAATCCCATTCCAGATAGTGTCACATGTAATGCTCGACGCATGGACTCGTCATCGTCTACCACGAGAATTGTGCCTTGCCCAGCATTCAACAGTTCAGTATTCATGCTTCCTCCTTGCGAAGATCGGAATGGAAAGAAAGAATGTCGTCCCCTCCTTTTCATTACTGATAACCCAAACATGCCCGTGGTGGGCTTCCGCCGCCTTCCTCACAACGGAAAGTCCGATGCCAGTACCGGGGACGGAATCCTTCAGGTCCATGGCCCTGAAAAAGCGGTCGAATATCCGCTCTCTATCTTCAACTCGAATCGTCGATCCGAAGTTATGCACAGAAATAATCGCTTCTCTATGGCTCATTCGCGCGGCAATCTTGATCGGGGTGAATGGTGTCGAATACTTTCGGGCATTGTCGACATATTGCGTTAGAACCATCACTAGCAACGCTCGATCCACGCATACAACCATCGCAGAGTCTTCCACGGCAACCTCGATGCGGTCACGTACAGCCTCCGCCTCCCGGCCTGTCAACACTTCTGCGATCAACTCCCGTACATTGATCTCGTCTTTCTTGAGACCCACTTGTTCCGCATCCAGCTTTGCGGTCTGCAGCAACCTTGTGCATAGCTTGTTCAAACGGAGCGTCTCGTCATCGATGAGCTTTACCAGATCGTGTTGCGAATCGGTCAACCCACCCAACTCGAGTAAGCCGGAACTCGCGGTCTGAACCGTTGTAAGCGGAGTCTTAAGCTCATGTCCTAGCGCATCCATCACCGCTGCTCGTAATTGTTCGCCCCTCCTGGCAGCATCAACCCTTTCCTCCTTCTCAAACGATTGGTGGCGATCAAATGCAATGGCGGCCAGCGACGCGAGCGCATCGACAACCAAGGAGCTGAGATTTCCACGTACCACCAGCGCGCCCAATGGCCCGGACGCATCCTGCAGAATGCGCTGTGAAGCCTCTGTCGCCCGATCGTCGTGCTCAGCATTGCGAAGGTAACATTCCTGCGCAACATTCTGCTCATCCGGACCCCAGTCCCCCATCCTATCCTGCCGTCCGAGACTCATATCGAATAAGGCAACCGCGCGTACGCCAAATATTCGGTGAATCAAAACAGCAAGCTGCGCTCCCGCCGGTTGATGCAAATCGAGTAACATCGAGTTTCGGCTCAACTCATATAACTTCTCCATCCCCGTGCGGTGAAGAGTCGCTTCCCGCGCACTCCGAAGTTCTCTCGCAGAAAGCCTGCTGATTACGAGAGCCGTGGTCTGAAATGCGCCAAGCGCAATCCAGTCCTGGGTATCCGTGACATTGAACCGGAAAACAGGCGGCATGAAGAAATAGTCCAGGCAGGCCACCGCAAGGAACGAAGTCAGAGATGCCTGCCAGAACCCGCCAAACGACGCCATTGCGACCACAACCAGCAAGTAGAGACTGCTGATTGCCACGAGATTCACTTGTAGTACAAATGCGCAGTAAGTCAGCAGCGCGATTACTACCCACGCAATCAGACTCTGCCAAAGAACACGAATCCTCCGCGGCGATTTACTCCATCTCGAGGCAACTGGATTTTCCATTTGGCCTGCATTGTGTCAAAGCGGCTCTGATAAGCGAGTTAGTCACAGCTTAACGTGTCTATACAAGGAACGCATGAGGAGTGCGTAGAATCTTTATATGCGGAACGGCAAAGCAGATAGGTTCCGCACATTGTTTATCCAGGCAGGACATGTCCAATCCGGCTATCCCGGAGATACCGGCGAACTTATCCAAACTTCTGAAGATGCAGGGCAGGCCCGCATTGAACAATGCGGTGCATGATGAGTTTTCCCCGATGCATAGGATTTGTAGAGTTCGCGCTCAACGGCGAGTGAGGAATCGAGAATGGAAGATAAGGCCGAACCCTCCGGCTCACCAGCACAATTGCGCCAGCCGGGCAGGGACTTACAGACCGCGATACTCCTGGGAATGCCAATTCCTCGCTCAATAGTAAGTCTCCCGCAAAGACCGCGCATCTCTAACCATTGCCAGGAACCTTCCAGCCAACTCGCGGATACGATCCTCCTGTCGAAAATGCAAAGCCTCCTTGGGCAGCAGTTCCCCGCCAACACCAATAGCAGTCGCGCCCGCGAGAATAAAATCGGATGCTGTCAACTGATTCACGCCGCCCGTTGCAATCAATTTGATCTGCGGAAGTGGAACTTTTAATGCGCGGACGTACTGCACGCCTCCCACGTGGCCCGTAGGAAAGATCTTCACAAAGTCGGATCCGGCCTTCCATGCAGCGATGACCTCGGTCGGCGTCAACGCCCCTGGAAGTACCGCGATGTCCTTCCTCTTTGCCAGGCCCACCACTTCGGGAATAAATCCCGGGCTGGTCAGGAATCTGGCGCCAGCCTCTATGCACCGGCGAGCTGTCTCTTCATCGAGCACGGTGCCGGCGCCGACAGCCAGGTCCGCATGGCGGTTCGCCAGATCGTCAATGATCTCGAGGGCTCCCGGTGTCGTCATCGTGATCTCGACAATTGGAATCCCTGAAGCGTAAACCGCTTCCGCTGCGAAACTCGCAAGATCGCGCGAGTTCACGCGTACCGAAGGCAGAATGCCGATCTTTTCAATCGTAGCGCGAACTTCATCTCTTTTCATTGGCCTGGCCTCTCCGTATCGGTAATCGAATATACGACGCGCCAGGCGCTCTTCACAATGCGCATCTCTGTCATTGAATCTCCTCGTGTCCCACAGCAAGATTCATTTGTCCGACGGCCGTCATATACGCGCCGATCAACTGCAGGTACGCCAGTTGAACCACGCGGTAGTCGCTCTGCGCATTGAGAAAGTCCATCAGCGATGCGCCTCCATGCTGGTAAGCAAATGTCACGGTGTCGCGCACATAAACCGACTGGTCCAGGTACTGCTCCTTGTACGGCTTGATCAACGCAATATTGCTGCGCACCAGTTCGTACGCGCTGTCAACATCGCTGAACACCTGCGCCTTGGCCGCTTCGGCAGCCTGCTGGCTTCTATCGATATCGATCAGCGTGCGCTTCTTCTCGCCCTGGTTTTTGTCGAAGATGCGCAGGGGAATGCTGACGCTGAGCCCGAGAGTCTGATTGCCGTTCGGGTTATTCGTTGAGGAGTTGTATGTATACCAGGCGCCGAAAGTTGGGTCGGTTGAACCGTTGGAAATTGCAAGCTTGTGATTGGTTTGCGATTGCTGAATGGTCTCGATCGCTGCCCGGAGGTCCGGCCTGCTGTTGAGCGCGATCTGGTGATAGCCGTCGAGTGGTTGCAGGGACGGGCCCACATCGAAGACTCCAGTCACGTCGAATTGTTCGACCGGCGTACGGTCGTCTAGCAGCAACAGTAGCTGGATTTTTTGCGTGCGCAAATTCACAATTGCAGTTTCTATTTCAGACTCGTATTGCACGCGCTGGAGTTCAATTCGAGCCAAGTCGATCTTGGCCAGGTCACCGGCATTGAAGCGTGCACGGCTGATGTCGATGATCTTGTCGTAATACTCCAGGTCTGCTTTTGCCAGTTGCAATACCGCCTTGGCCTGAAGTGTTTGCACAAAGGCCGAGCGCAGGCCAAAGACCAGGTTGCGTTCCAGGTCTACGTGCTGAGATTGGGTAATCTCTGTGCCTTCCTTGGCGCTTTCCAAGCGTAGCTCACGCTTATGTTCCCGTTCGTGCAGGTAACTGAAGTTGGGCTGTTCGGTTGTGCCCTTGAAAGGAGTCCAGACCCCGTTGTGCGGCGCGATTTGCGTGCCGTCCGCCGACATGGTGAATTGCGGATTGGGCCGGAGAAATGCCGTGATCTCCTCGGCCTTCATCTCCTCCACGTTGGCCGCGTCCGCTTTCAACACCGGATTTACCGCCTCGAACTTTGCCTTCACTTGCTCCCATGTAAGCGCATTCTGAGCATTCGCAACATTCGTAAGGAATGCGGCAAAGAAAGCACAGCCACCGATGCTTCGCTTTAAGAAGTATTTCGTATTAGCCCTCAAATGCCACCTCCGGCTTCGGGAGCTTGTCCCCTTCTCGCGCAATCCACACATACAACGTAGGTAGAAGGAAGATGCTCAACAGGAGGTCGGACATCAATCCTCCTACGATGACAATCGCAAAAGGCCGCTGCGAGTCGGAACCGATGGCGTGCGACATGGCGGCGGGAAGGAGGCCCAGGGTTGCCACCAGCATGGTCATCATGATGGGGCGAAGCCGCAGGACGGCGCCTTCGATCGCAGCACCTTCCGGCGTGTAACCTCGGGCTCGAAGCTGATTGATGTATTCGAGCATGATGACGCCCGTTTGAACCGAAACTCCGAACAGCGCCAGGAAGCCGACTCCGGAAGATACGCTGAAGAATGTCCCGGTCACATAGAGAGCGAGCAAGCCTCCAACGCGAGCCATGGCCACGTTGAGCAGAATCAGCAGCGCCCATTTGAAGGAACGAAACATGCTGTAGAGAATGATGAAGATCAAAAAGATCGTCAGCGGCAGGATGAGGAGAAGCCTCTTTTCAGCTCGCGTTTCGCTATCGTATTCCCCCGACCATTCGAGGCGATAGCCATGCGGTAACTGCACATTCTTGGCGATCTTGTCGATTGCTTCCTTGACCGTGGTGCCCAGATCGCGACCGCGAACCTCAAAGCGGATGGCCGCATAGCGGGAACCGCCTTCCCGGTAAATGTCGTAAGCGTCATCGCGAACCTGGGCTTTGGTCAACTGAGCCAGCGAAACGCGCTCTCCCGAGGGAGAGAGTAGTCGAATATTCTGGATAGCCTCCTTGGTATCGCGATACTGCTTCTGGTAGCGCACGACCACGTTGTAGACTGCCTCTCCCTGCAACACCTGGCTCACAGGATTACCGCCGATTGCGGTCTGGACAGCGTCTTGGATATCGGCCACATTGATGCCGAAGCGCGCAGCCGCCAGACGGTCAACTGTGAGATCGATATTCGGCTGGCCCGTATCGCGTTGAAGCCCCAAATCCGTTACCCCGTTAATTTTGCCCATAACATCTTTGATCTCTTCGCCCTTTACTTCGAGAACGTCCAAGTCCGGCCCGTAAAGCTTGGCACACAGTCCGCCTTTCGTACCTGTCAGGGTTTCATCCACGTTGTCCTCAATGGGCTGAGAGAAATTCCAGAAAGCCCCTGGGTATTTCTCAAGTTCGCGATCCATAGCTGCGATCAGCTCCTCTTTACTCTCATGAAAGACGGGTCGCCATTGGTCCTTGGGCTTCAAGTCGACGAAGTATTCCGTGTTGCCGAATCCTCCGGTGTCGGTTCCATCGTCGGGCGCCCCGGATTGCGAGACGACCTTGGTGACCTCGGGGAACGATGCGAGGATATAGCGGGAGTGCTGGGTGAAGCGCGTGCCTTCCGTCTCCCCTATGCTGTTGGCCATCGCACCACGCGCCCAAATAGCGCCTTCGTCCAAATGGGGCAGGAACTCCGAGCCAATCAGTCCACTGAATGTCAGGAAAAGAGCGACGGCCAACGAAGCCAGGCCAACGCCAACGGTGATCCAGCGACTCTCGATCGCCCACTTCACCGCACCCCGGTACTGGCCCTTCAGAAACTCCATAACCGGGTTGCGCCATTCCTTGACACCACGCGGGAATAGCAGGGCTGCAAGCACGGGCACAATGAAAATGGAGAATACTATGGCGCCGAGTAGTGCGAAGGCAACGGTCCAGGCCATGGGCCGGAACAAACGTCCTTCGACTCGTTGAAGAGTGAAGATCGGCATGTAGGCGGTGATGATGATGGCGATGGCGTAGAAGACCGGCCGTTGCACCTCGTGAGAAGCGTCGCGGATCATCTCAACCGGCGACTTGAGGCTCATGGTAATGCGGCCCGCTTCAGGCGAACCGCTCTTGTGGTGGCTCAGATGCCGCATGATGTTTTCCATCATCACGACCGCGCCGTCGACGACCATTCCGAAGTCGAGCGCGCCGAGTGAAATCAGGTTTGCGGGGATATGGCTCAGGTTGAGAAATATAGACGCGAAGAGCAAGGAGAAGGGAATAGTGAGTGCAACAATGAAGGCTCCTCGAACATTACCGAGAAACAGAAACAGGATGATTGTTACGAGGATCATCCCCTCGCCGAGGTTATGCAGCACCGTGTGCAACGTGTAATGAAGCAGATCGCTGCGGTCGAGCATGGGAATGACCTTTACACCCTCCGGCAGGATGTGATTGTTGAGCTCGTCAACCTTCTCGTGAATCCCTTCGAGCGTAGGGCCTTCCTCGGCCCCCTTGCGCATCAGCACGCCGCCCTGGATGACGTCTGGCTCATCGACAATCACGCCGTCCGGACGATGATCGGCTCTGGCCATGTGCCCCAGCCGAATTCTCGGGCCCCAGTCGACGACCGCGATGTCCTTTACGCGAACTGGAGCCCCATTCGAAGTCGTCAGCACGGTGTTCTCGATGTCCTGCACACTGCGGAAAAGTCCCAGCGCGCGGACGTTCAGTTGCTGCAAGCCCTCTTCGACAAAGCTGCCGCCGGCGTTCACGTTGTTGATGGCTAACTGGTTCTCCACCTGGCTGATGCTCAAGCCGTAGGAGATGAGCTTATTCGGATCGATGCGCACCTGGTATTCGCGCGCGGTTCCGCCGAAGTCGCTCACGTCCACGACGTTCGGAACTTTCCTGAATTCCTTGTACAGAGTCCAGTCTTCGATGCTCCTCAAATTCATCAGGTCGTACGCCGGATTCGTGCTTCGGATCGTGTACCAATAAATCTGGCCGGTGGGGCTCCAGTCCGTACCGATTTGAGGCAGCACCCCCGCCGGCATATTGACCTGCGTGAGCCTTTCGAGCACTTTCTGGCGGTTCCAATCGTTGACCGATTGATCGTCGAAGATCAACGTAACCAGGGAAAGACCAAAAATCGATTCCGACCGCACCGTCGTAAGATGCGGAATTCCAAACATCTGAATTTCGACGGGAACCGAAACTTGCTGTTCCATTTCTTCGGCGGAACGCCCAGACCACTGGCTGATGATGGTCACGTAATTATCGGCGATGTCCGGATAGACCTCGACTGGCATATTGTGAAACGACACCGCCCCCCAGACGAGCAATAGCACCCCAATCGCCAGCACCACGTACCGGTTATTGAGAGCAAAATCTACGAGATTGCGAATCATGAATTCTTCCTCAGGCCTCGAAGTTGAGCGCTATTCATTGTCGATTACATTTTGGAGATTGATCGCGTTTGTCACGACCTGCTGGCCCGGCTGCAACCCGGATAGAATCTCCTGCATATTGTTCGGCAACTGTTCGCCACTGACGACCTGAATCCGCTTGAACTTCTCTTGAGCGGGGATGAAGACCCAATCGCGGTCGTGCAGATGTACGATCGCGGACGCCGGGACAGCCGTGTAGTTCCGCTTCTCCTTGCCGAACAAGGTAGCAGTGCCGTACATTCCCGGCCGCATCGTCCCGCCTGGATTGGCCAACTCGATACGGACCTTCGCCGTGCGGATATTCGGATCGAGAATCGAGCCGATGTTGCTGATCGTGCCCTTGAGAACTTTGTCCGGATAGGCGTTCAGCTTGATGTCGGCCGGTTGCCCGACGCGCACATTGGCCATGTCGCTTTCGTAAACGTCACAGACGATCCACACGGAGGATAGGTCCGAAATGGTGAATGGATTCGGCGTAGAGTAGGCCTGCACAGCCGCCCCGTTCGTCACTTGCTGGTCGGTGATCACGCCGGAAACCGGGGCGAGAATATCGACAATTCCCTTCGGATTATCGGGATCGCTGCCGAGCAGGTGAAGATGTTCAGAGGCGGTATCGAGCGTGGTCTTGGCGTCGTCCTCGGTGTCTTGAGCGACCTCCAGGTCGCCCAGCGCTATGGCCCCGTGCTCGTACAACACCTTCGCTCGATCCAATTGCTTGCGCGCAAGAAGCTCATCGGAGATGGCCTTCCGGTAGGCGTCGAAGCCTCCCGAAATGTCGTCGCTGCGAACACGCAGCAAGGTCTGGCCCTTCTTTACTGTGTCGCCGAGACGCGCGCGGATGTCCACAACGCGGCCAGAGGCAAGCGAAATTACCGGGACAGTTCGTGCGACGTCCGGAATTACAGTGCCGGTTACGAACAATTGCGACGGGGCCTGGTATTCGGTCGCTGTTACGATCGGATACCGCTCCGGATGCTCGACCGCGAAGAAGGAGACGTCCACTCCGGAAATCACTTTTGCTGCAGGCGGTGCCTCAGCATCCGCATTCACCTTATCGCTCTTGCAACCGCCGATGGAAAGAAACACGGCCAGAACGATCGGCATCAAAGATAAACCAAATGCATTGCTCTTCATGTGATTTCCTGCGCCCTGCTGTTCTTCCGGATCGTTGACTTACACGAAGACTCATCCCCGCCAATAAGGCGGCAAGGTGATCATTGCAGCGTCGCATGTATCGGTGTCCTGAAGCAGCGCCGGAGAGGATAGATTCTCCGGCGCTGCTCATTCAGTCCACGGGCGTGGACCGCTTCACAGCTCGCGGCCAGAGGCACCAGGCGATTAGAAGCGGACCTTGATCGCCAAAGTGGTGTTGGTCTGATTGGTGCGAAGGTCAGGCCACCAGATAGCTGCGGTTCCAGTCGAACTTCCGCCGCAGGCCTGGTTCACTGTACTCAGTGGCGTGCCATAGCCATAACCTGAAGCAGCTCCGCTGGCGCATGCATACTGTGAAGGCGAGCCGTTGTTGCCCCCCGGAGGCGTGATGCCGCCGCGACCGCTCCAATAAGGAACGTCGGAGTAGCGATACCCCTGTTCCAAAGTGAAGGTGATGAACTGGCTTGGCATGTAGTCAAAGGTGATCGTGCCATCGTGCATCTGAGACCGATCGCCGCCATTCTCTGTAAAGTACGGAGTTCCGCTAAACGCTGTCGCTCCATTGATGGGAGGAAGCAGGGTAAGATAACGGCCTGGGTTATTCATCTGGCCGCCACCGAGAGTTATAGCATAGAGGTCCTTCTTGAACCACATGCGCTGGTATGCCATCCAGCCGATAAATGACTGCTTGGGCATACCATCCTTGCTGCTGTGGCAGTGTACGCCGCCTGTATAGGTCGAAGTCGATCCCATCTCCGGGGAGAAACCGTGCCGATCGTAGGGACCGCTCGCAGGTCCGCCGCCATATTCGCAACCGGCATCGCCGGTAATTGTAAATGCCGCCTTGTCAATGAAGTTTTTTGGCTTGTCGTAAAACTTGACCTGTGCGCTATAGTCCGCATGTACGCGCGACCGGCCGGGGAAACCTACAGCGTCTTCACCAAGTCCGTAGTTATTCCACACAAAGTCCAGGTAGGGCGTCGGCCGCCACAGAATCTGTCCGCCCAATCCAGGCTTGCCGTTGGCGCGAGCATACGATTGCCAGCCGTTGATGATCCACGGCTCTATCTTCAGCTTAGCCGTTGGGAAATACTGGACCCTCAGGCCGTTGAAAAACCACGGTGTATTCGAAGAGACGAACGAAGGCTGATAAGTCCAGTTATCGAAGTTATAGTAGCTGAAGAGTCCGATGTAAGAGACGAAGATGCCAGCATCCACGTTGAGGCCGTGAGCCACATCCCAGTGATATCCGCCCCATGCCTCGGAAACGTATTTATAAGCGCCCGCCAGATCCCATTGGCCACGGCTAGGGCTGGCGTCATTGCGTGGAGTGGTGGTCGCGAACAGTCCGTTCATGGTAAGAATGCGCCCGCGCACGTTGTTGATGCGGATATCGCCACCGATGCTGATCTGTTCAAGCTGCCATTCATCGGAACGGAAGCTCTCCGTCGCGCCGCCCATGCTGTCGTCGTGAGGATGGTTGTAATCCAGAATGTAGTTCGCGTCGGCTCGGAACTCCGGCGTGAAGTACTTGGTGCTCATCGGGCTGTCGACCGCATGACCATTGCTGTTGAGCCAGGTCCAGTCGCCAGGGAATGGCTCGCCCTTCTTGGTAACCTGGGCATCGAGTTCCGGGGGCGCCGGAGTCGCGGCCGGTGCTGGCACTGCCCCTGCCTGACCTACCGCCATCGAACCGTTTGTGTCGCTTGTTTCCGCGGAACGCAACGCGTTGGCGTCCTTATCTGCAGCGGTTGCGTCGCTGGCTTCGCCAAGCTGAGATTCCAGCTTCGCGAACCGCGCCCGCATTTCTCCTTCCATCAGCGCGAACTGCTTCTTCATTTCAGCCAGTTCTTTGATGGCCGCCTCGCTCTTCAGGGGGACCGATACAGAAGCTGGCGTCGCCAAGTTCGTGCTGGATTCAGGCGTGGCGGCGGCTGGATCTGCTGCAGACGCGGAAGAGGTTGTGGCTGAAGCGGCGGAGTCGCTTACTGTCTTCGCGGGACCGGTTTCCGGCCCTTCCACTGCCGGGTATTCAACTATTGCTTGTTGTACCGTGCCCGGAACTGGCGCCGGCTGAGGCGCCGCATTCTTGTCCTGGGTTGAACGTGCGTTTTGAGCTTGGCAGATGAGTTGCGCAGCGGAGCCGGATATTGCTGCTGCCAGAATGATGGCCGTCCTGAAGTTACTCTTCATAAGTATCCATTCTCCTCGGCGCCTTACGTCGCCGGGTTAAGAAGCGTTGGTTCTCACTAAGGAGTAGCTGGTAACTTCCGCTCCCCCCCTCTCAGTTTTTTACGCCTAGCGACATAAAGGAATCGCAAGGGTTTTGCAGTGAGTTAATAAGCTCCAAAGCAATACAACTTATGAAACACACTATTCCTCGCGCTGATTTTCACAGCGGAAAATCAGCCAAGATTCTATCTTTTAGTCCATGTTGTTCGATCTTTAATCGAATCCCGTAAGGGCCGCATGAGGAGACTCTAAAATCGGCATGGTTTTGCGCCCCCTCGCACCGCCTGTGTGCACCGTGTCCTCACCCGTTCCCAAAAGCCCCGCCGCGCTGAATTTCCCGTTCCCGCAGCCATGTAGAGATCAGAGGGGGCACGATCAGTACGTGGATGAGCGAGCTGACCATACCTCCAGGAACCGGTGCGGCCAGCGGCTTCATGAATTCGGAACCGATGGTGGTTGCAGTGTATGTGGCGGCACAAAACAGCGCGAATGCGGAACCCAGCGTGATCACCTTGGGACGAAGCGCCCAACTCAGCGCCGATTTATAGATCGCTCGAAGCACACGCATCACCGGGTTCTCTTCCTCGCGGTGCAATTTACCGCGAATAAGAAAGGTGCATAGAACCGGGACCAGCGTTATGGCCACTATCGTGGAACCCACCATCGCAACGTTTTAGTGAACGCCAGGGGATGGAACATCTTGCCTTCCATCCCGGTGAGCGCAAAGACCGGAACGGATGCCAGGATAATAATGACCCGGGCGCAGAAGTGCGCGCACCGGACAGCCACGGCGAAGGCAAGGAGTTAGATTCTCAGAATGGAAGCGCCCGTAGCCGCGGACAGAGGAGGGATCACTGCCAGTGCAGGAAGGTCGCTCGGTAAGGAGGCATCATTCGCAGAGCGGTTGGGAAGGGGATGTTCGCCTCCGCTACACCGCCGATCCCCGGAAAGGACTGACTATTGCGCTTTGGCGCCGAAAACTGGTCAAGATGGACAGCTTTCGCCAGCAACTCATCGGCTTGAGTACCGAACGTAACGAGCAAAACTGACCATCCTTTTCCCCCTCACTCTGACAGGCTGAATAGGAGACCGCTTCCACGCGGCGACTGTCATTTGCAAAAGCTCGATTGCCTCAACGGATCGGTTCGATTGGAGGAGAGCGCATGTTCCTGGCAATCCGATACCGGTCGGACGGCGGCTAACATTCGGCTTGCTCTTTTGCAATTAGGCACAATTCCAGATCGATCCAAGGAGACGCGTGAGATGAATATTCCAAACGTGATTCTGCTGCTCGCGCTCTTCGCTGTTGCCGGATTTCCAAGCACGCCGGCGCAATCGCAATCTCTGCCCTTTGCGCCCGATCCATCCCCCAACACAACCGTGACAAGCCCCATATTGCCTCACCAGGCTTATGTACGCCCCACCCAGAAAACGCAGCTCAGCAATTTTGCCTTCGATGCATTCGGTCCTTATCCTATCGTGGGCTCGGCGGTCGCCGCCGGAGTGAACCAATTCACAAACTCGCCTCCGGAATGGAATCAAGGTATGGAGGGATATGGAAAGCGATTCGGGTCCGACTTCGGAATTGCCGCTGTAGGGACCACAACACGTTATGCACTCGCTGAAGCCCTTCGCGAAGATACTTTGTACTATCGCTGCGCGTGCCGGGGCGTGGTCCCGCGCCTTGGACATGCCATCTTCTCCACTTTGACGGCTCGCCACGGCGCGGACGGCCATGTCGTCTTTTCTATCCCCGCACTGGTCGCGCCATACGCAGGCTCGATGACCGCGGTTTACGGCTGGTATCCCGACCGCTTCGGTGCGAAAGATGCGTTCCGCATTGGCAACTATAGCCTGCTGACCTATGCAGGAGGAAACATCGCCCTCGAGTTTCTGTATAGTGGCCCCCACTCTTTGCTTTCTCGAATGCATCTAAACAATACGCACGGTGCGCTAGACCCCGGACCAAATCATTGAGCGACATTGGATTCACAACTGCGGCAACGATCCGGCCCCCGCAGCCGGAGCCTAAGTCCATCCCATTGCCCGCAGACGGCGATCCCTCTGCGGGCTTGATCGGCAGTTTCTTCGAGTGGTTCGGCGAGTTGGGAATCTTCTCCTGGAACGTTCTCAAAGCTGCGGTCACGCTCCCGTTCGAAGGACGCGAATTGATTCGACAACTCGACGACGTTGGCTCGAAGTCTCTGCCGCTAGTAGCTTTGGCCGGAGGCGCCGTCGGTGCTGTCATGTCGATGGAAGTTCGCTTCAGCATGGCTCGATTTGGGGCTACATCGCTCCTTCCTTCCGCCATTGTTTACTCAGTCATCCAGGAGATGGGCCCGATCATCACTGGTCTTGTCGTAAGCGGGCGAGTGGGCGCGGGCATTGGCGCCGAGCTTGCGTCAATGAAGGTGACGGAGCAGATTGACGCCATGGAGACATCCGCGGTCAACCCGTACAAGCTGCTTGCGGCTACTCGAATTGTTGCATGCATCCTGATGCTTCCATTGCTCACCGTCGCAGCGGATGCATGCGGCATCGTCACAGGATGGATAACACAAACACTTTCTCAGCCGATTTCGTTCCATCAGTTTGTTAATGCCGGATTTTCCGGCTCGGCTCTCAGATACTTCCTGCCGCCAACATTCAAGACGGCTGTGTTTGGTTTGATTATCGGACTCATCGCCTGTTTTCAGGGAATGCGCACGCGGGGAGGAGCCGCGGGTGTGGGCCGTTCGGCTACTAACTCTGTAGTCATTTCATCGCTCTTCGTGATACTGGCCGATGTTGTGCTCGTCAAGCTCATTCTTGTTCTTTTTCCATAACTGCGATTCAGGTGCACTGAGACAAACATGGCAACAGTCGATAACATCGCGATGCGGCAAGACAAGCCGGAGCAAGACGCCGCTAACCCCGCTGTTCTTGTCGAAAACCTGAACAAGAGTTTTGGACGCCAAAAGGTCCTCAATGGCGTTAGCCTCCGCGTGAACCGCGGAGAGACACTTGCCGTGCTTGGACGCAGCGGAACAGGCAAGAGCGTGATGTTACGGATCATGGTCGGTCTCGAAGTCCCAGACGAGGGCTCCGTTTCCATCCTCGGCCAAAGCATTGCCGGTCTCTCCCTGGATCAACTCGGAGAAGTCCGAAAGAAGATGGGATTCCTCTTTCAACACGCGGCGCTCTACGACTCGCTCACCATCGGGGAGAACGTGGCTTTCCCCCTCGTACACCATCGGCACGATCTGTCCAAATCGGACCGGTGCGATCGCGTCGATCAGTTACTGACCGAGGTAGGTTTGGTGGGCGCCAAGGACAAGATGCCCTCCGATATCTCCGGAGGGATGCAGAAGCGCGCCGGCCTTGCACGTGCATTGGCGCTCAATCCGGAAATACTGCTGCTCGATGAGCCTACTGCCGGTCTCGACCCCATTAGTTCAGGAGAGATCGACGACCTGGTGCTCAAGCTTCAAAGGGAACATCAGATGGCATCCATAGTCGTCACACACGATCTTCACAGTGCCAAAACAATTGCCAATCGCCTGGCGTTGCTCGATAAGGGCAAGGTAGTTATCGAAGGTACTTTCGAAGAATTGCAAGAAAGCAACATTCCGTTTGTAAAAGAATTCCTAAAGCTGTCGTAGGAGGGCATATGTCGAGAGTGGCAAGGCTGGGCGCATTTATCGTTTTGACACTGGCGCTGTTGGCTGCCGGAGTCTTCATCGTCGGCAGCAAGCAGTATCTTTTCAGTTCCACCTATCAACTTAAGGCGCAGTTTGATAATGTGGCTGGCCTGTCTGCCGGAGCCAACGTGCTGGTGGGCGGAGTGACGAGTGGAACGGTGAAGAGCATTGAATTGCCACACAAGCCGGGTGACAAAGTGACGATTGTCATGGAGCTAGACCGCGCAACACACGAGATTATCAAGCAGGATTCCCAAGCCTCAATCGAAACCGAAGGGCTGCTGGGAAACCAGTACCTCGCGATCTCGTTTGGATCTGCCGGCCAAGCCGACGTGCGCAATGGCGATACCCTCGCCAGCATCCCACCGCTAGAAATGTCAGAGCTGCTAAAAAAGACGAGCGCCATTCTGGACAGCAGCCAGCAAGCAATTCAGAACGCAACGCTGGCCACCGCGCATCTGAACTCGGTAAGCGCCAAGATCGATTCAGGTCAAGGTACTGTAGGTGCTCTGGTCAATGACAAGGAGCTTTACAACAACCTGGCGCAGAGCACAAACACATTGCATTCCACAATGCTCCAGGCTGAAACCGGGGTCACGGACTTTCAGGAGAACATGGAGGCTCTGAAACACAATTTCCTGTTGAGCGGCTACTTCAAGAAGCGCGGATACTTAGACTCTGCCAGCCTTACCGCAAACAGGATTGGCGCGCTCCCACAGGGCTCGGCCCTGAAGACGTTTACGTTCACGGCAAAGGAACTTTTCGATAGCCGCGATTCGGCCAAGCTGAGAAATCAGAAGTCCCTCAAAGCCACCGGCGAGTACCTTGCTCAAAATCAATTCGGGGTTGCAGTTGTGGTGGTTTCCACAGGCATGGAAGGCGATAACCAGAAGGACCTTGAACTCACCGAAGCAAGAGCCATGGTGGTGCGCGAGTATCTGGCGGATAACTTTGGATTCGACGATGACCTGCTCAAGACTCTGGGCAAGGGCAAGCAGGCCGGCGCGAATCTGGACGCCGATTGGGGCTCCATCCAGATTCTCATCTTCCCGCCTGGAACCGCCATCCCGCCTGATCAGGCAGCGATCCCGGCCAGCGCATCGAAAACAGCAGGCAGTCAATCGGCCCAGGCAAGTTCCGAAGTCAATCAAAAGCAATAACACAAATCCGAGCGAAGGAGAGAAAATGACGGGGAGCAAGCATAACCGGGAAGGCACAACCAGCGATCGCGGTGAGCCGGACCCTGGCCCCTACTGGAAGAGAATGCATCGTGACTGGCGCTTCTGGGTTAGCGCAGTCCTTATGTCCGCGGCTCTCGGGATCTACGTTCTGAGCGGCGACCTGGCCTGGATTCCGCGCAGTCAGCCTCAACATTCCGCCGTGACGCCGACGACGAATTAGCAGTTGCCTCTGCCCTTGGCAATCAATACAGCCATCAAAGAAATGGACTCCATCCGACGCTTTCAGGCGTGAGCAAATCAGAACAGCGATCTCCTCGCCAAGTTGAAAGAATCATCAAGAGAAAGGGCGGATAATCCGCCCATTCAATGAGTCGATTGGAGAAGTCACCATGCCGCTTGTCACTGTTGTTCTAACATTGGCCGTCGTTGGCGTACTGCTATGGCTGGTCAACCGTTTCATCCCCATGCAGGGAACGATCAAGGGACTCCTCAACGCCGTCGTGGTGATTGCCGTGGTTCTGTGGCTCCTGAAGGTATTCGACCTCTTCAGCTACCTTACTCAATTCCGTGTTGGACATTGACGAGATTCCCTGCGGAATCCGCACCGGCTGTTGTCATCGGCGCAAGTCGATAACATCGCAGTGTTGCGCAGTCGGGCTGCGGGAGCCTGCTTCTAGTACTACGACCGTTTGGATTGGTAGTATCCAAACGGTCGTAGTACTAGAAGCAGAGCAACCAGGCATTCAACAAGGGGCGGCAAGCGATTGCTGTCCCTCGTTTGCTTTCTGCGGCAGCGTTCGTCTCCGAACCCCGCGCCGGCAGTCTAAACTGGTGTTTGCCTTCCACCATGCGGGAAAATCTCGAGTATTGGCTAGTGCTGGCCGTGGCGCGACCGCTGGGGTGGATGCCTCGGGGGCCGGCGCGTCTCTGGGCCAGCGCTCTCGCTTTCGTTGTTTACTGGTCGCTCGGCAGGCTGCGCCGCGTGGGTGAGCGCAATCTCGCGTTGGCTTTCCCTGAAATCCTGTCCGAAAAAAGAGCAGCGGTGTTGCGTGGGGTGTACCGGCATCTTGGCTGGCAACTGGTCGAGTTCTGCCGCATGTCCCGCTATACCGCAGCCAACACGCGCAATTGGATCCGCACCGAGGGCCTCAACGACTACCTTGCCGCGCAGGCTCGCGGCAAAGGCGTACTTGTAGTCACCGGCCACATGGGTGCGTGGGAGCTTTCCAGCTTTTACCACTCGCTGATGGGCCATCCCATGGGTATGGTCATTCGCCGCCTCGACAATCGCCGTCTCGACGACTTTGTGAACAACATCCGCTGTATGCACGGCAACCGCGTGCTGCATAAGGACGACTTCGCGCGCGGCCTGCTCACGGCCATGCGCACCGGTGAGGCCGTCGGTATTTTGATGGACACGAATATGACTCCGCCGCAAGGGGTGTTTGTGGAGTTTTTTGGGCGGCAGGCGTGTACGGCTTCAGGCCTGGCCCGTGTGGCGCTGAAGACAGGAGCGGCGGTGTTGCCTGGGTTCATGCTCTGGGAGCCCACCGAGCGAAAATATGTCCTCCACTTCGGCCCCGAACTTGTCTTCACTCATAGCGGCGACAACGACGCCGATATTCTGGCTGCCACACAGCAATGCGTCGCTGCAACAGAAGCGTGGATCAGGCGCTATCCTGACCAGTGGCTGTGGATTCACCGGCGCTGGAAGACGCGGCCGGCTGGGGAGCCTGGGCTGTACTAGGGCTGCGAACTTGAGGAGGCAAGCATGACGCTGGGCGAACTAATCGAAGTGCTGGGCGGAGATTTGGTCCAAGGATCACGACAACTCGAGATTGAGCATGTGAGTTCGTACGCGCAGGCCGATCACTCGAGTCTCGTTTTTGCCGACTCTGCACCCTCTGTCCCTGAAGCAGCTTCAAGCGGTGCAGGAGCCATCGTTGTGTTCCCAGGGGCGGTTGCTTCGGCCCCAGAGTCCTTGAGCGTTGTCGAGGCAAAGCAGCCTCGCCTCTGGTTCTCCCTCGCCGCCAGACTGCTCAACCCACCCAGGTCCTGCAAAGGGGTCCACCCCACCGCCGTTGTCTCGCGGTCAGCCTCACTAGGTGAGGGCGTGACCATCGGCCCAATGGCCGTCGTAGGAGAGGACGTATATATCGGAGCACGCTCAAACATTCGTGCGGGCGTCATCATTGGCAATGTCGTCGCCATTGGCAAGGACTGCCAAATCTACCCTCGTGCAGTGCTCTATCCCGGAACGACTCTCGGCAATCGTGTGGTTGTCCACGCTGGTGCAGTGCTGGGTGCCGATGGGTTTGGCTATGTGCGCGATTCGACGACGGGCGCATACACGCAGTTTCCGCAGCAGGGGACGCTGGCGATTGAAGACGACGTGGAGATCGGTGCAAATTCCACCATCGACCGCGGGGCGCTGGGCGAAACCCGCGTTCGCCGTGGCACGAAGATCGACAATCTCGTCCACATCGGCCACAACTGCGACATCGGCGAAGACGTGATCCTCGTTATGGGAACGGGCATCTCCGGTTCCAGCACGGTGGGCAAGGGGGCGGTGATTGCTGGACAGGTGGGCATTGGCGACCACGCGCATGTGGGTCCCGGCGTGATTCTTGGCGGGCAGGCCGGCGTGCTGAGCGGCAAGACTGTGACCAACGAGGGGCTGCGTCCCGGAACGGTGCTGTGGGGAACGCCGGCGCGGCCACTGCCGCAGGTGTTAAGGGAGATTGCGATTCTGGGGCGACTGGCGAAACGTTCGCGCAAAGCGAGTGAGCGTGAATAAAAAACATCGCTATAAGCAAGGCTCATTTAGCGTTGAGGTTTCCCGCCCATGCGATAGGAAAAATCGCAAGGACGGGGCACGGGGCATTTTTGGCGCACCTGACACAATAATCCGCGCTCGTCGAGTCGGCGAAATCCGAAAAGAAGTGCATTAGGTCTGAGGTGCAAGGAGAAGCGGCGCAAGATGGCCATCATTGTCGTAGGCGGCAGCACGCGGGGCGCAGGCAAGACGACTCTGGTCTGCGGCCTGATTGCCGCGCTTCCTGAGTTCCGCTGGACGGCCGTCAAGATCACCACGCACGAACACGGCTACCCCACGCCCATTTGGGAAGAGACACATCCAGGGGATGAGACGGACACCGCCCGCTACCTTGCGGCCGGCGCCAAACGCGCGTTCCTGGCCACTGCACCCGTCCGCGATCAGGCTTCGGAGCCCGATCTTCCTGGGGTGCTCGATGAGCTTTGGCCCAACTTCGGACGCGGCACAAACCTTATCTTCGAGTCCAACAGCGTCGTCCATCACGTGCGGCCCAACGTCTGCCTCATGATTCATGCCGGCCCCAAGCGTGAACTGCCGCTGCCCGAGCGCAAGCCCTCGTTTATTGCGGCGGTCGGACATGCCGATGCGATGGTGGCACTTTCGAGCGTCGATGAAGTGATTCAGGACGGCCTATGCCTGCCGGGCCATCCGCCCAAGCCGAT
>Ga0302197_10000328_pt1 | contig 47851 bp, 70 predicted proteins | sample II_Bog_N2_1_FD_193526 | JGI IMG/M metagenome (GOLD analysis project Ga0302197, IMG submission 193526) | Peat permafrost microbial communities from Stordalen Mire near Abisko, Sweden - II_Bog_N2_1 | ecosystem: Environmental > Terrestrial > Soil > Wetlands > Peat | place: Sweden: Abisko... | reverse complement strand
GACTAGAAATTGCCTGCTTGATGATGATGAAGGTGTTGCTCTCCCCGACATCGATGTCGCCGGTTTCCAGATTCACGACGGGCTTGGCCTTTTCATCGACCATAAGGTCAACAACGCCAATTTCATGAATAGAATTTATGAAATCGTTGTATTTTGATTCCGACCTTTTATCGAGAACTTCAACTCGGCAGTAGGCGTTTCGGGCTCTTTCGATTTCACACGGAACATCCTCTTCATACGTAAGCTTAACGAACATGTCGTAAGGATTTTTGTAATATCCCGCCGTAACCTTTCCATCAGATATATCAAGGACACAAAAACCACGATAATCATTATAATCGCCCCAATTAAACTGAAAACAACTCCCAATATAATGGATGTTGTCACTATTAGAACGAATGTGATAATGCCCAGAAAAAACTGACTTAAAGTGGGAGAATATTTCCTTTTCGTCACCATGTCTTGCTAAAATTCCCTTTGTTTGTTCGAAACCCTTAAGTTCCAAGTGGGCCATGCAGTATTTTGCCTTTGAATTCTTGATAGCTTCCAGATCATTGTCGCGATTGGCCGTGGCCATCCATGGCAGCATCAGGAACTCGGTTCCTTCGATGACGACATTCGTCGGCTCCTTATATACAAAAAATTTATATTCGGGGTTCAAAATCTCCGAAAGGGAGTTGACGGCGTTGGTGTTTTTAAAGTATGTATCATGGTTGCCCAGAATGATATGAAAATTCAGACCACGAAACTGAGAGCGGATGGCCATCGGCTCCAGAAAATCCTCTCGGAGGCGCTTCGCCGTCTGAATATTTAGCTGTCGGCGGTTATCGACAAGATCACCCAGATGAATTACATGCTGGATTTGAAATTTGTCGATAAAAGGAAACAGGACGTTATCATAAAATTTCTTCTGATACTCATAGAAGGCGACGTTATCGTTACGGCACCCCGCATGAGTATCGGCCATCAGGAGAATTTTAGTCAAGTGTTATCTCTTTCCTACTTTGTTGAGATAGTCCTTGCGTGTGAACACGTCGGGCTTCTTCTTCTTGGCAAGGGCCTCGTTTAGATAGTCACGACAGGCCTCAAGGCGAAGCTGCATGTTGTACATCTCGTTCTCGCGCGTCGCCGCCTTGAATTTGTCCACCAGATTGAAAATGATTTCTGGTACTAAGTTAAGTTGTTCGTGGTTCATCGTTTTCTTCCTTTTCTTTAAATTCTACTCCAGCAGGAGTAATAATAGCTTCTAAACTTATGTATTCAATATGCTCTTTAGGTTTGTAATATATTGCTCCCAAACCAGTCTCTTCATCGAATTTGATATCAATATTTTCATGGCCGTACTTCTCCTGAAGATAATAACAAGTTTGGAGAGCATAGATATGATAATCCTCATAATCGACCCCATGAGTTTCTTTCCAGTGGTCCAACCATTCAATTAATTCATTAAAGCTTGACATTTTCTACCTTCTTCTTCAAAGTGTATAGTGTGATATTTAAAGTATATTTTCCTTTAAGTCTTTGTTTTCATTATGTTTTTTACGATTTTTAGAATAATCGAGGTTTTTGTGTGTTGCATAATTATTTTCTTTGGACTTGACGGCCTCAAATTCATTGATCACCTTATTGTGATCGTCGTTATTGAAAGCATCAAACATCTCGTCGCCGCCAAATTCATTCATAAAACTTCTTTCAAAATTTTTGTGTTTGATGTACTGTTCCTTCTTCTCCTTGGCGATGCGTTGGAGGAAGACATTCCACGCTGTCTGTGAGAAGTATGCGAAGGGATTCGGATTTTCCTTGTTATAATTAACATCAAATTTTTCGACCTTCTCGATCATCTTCTCGATGGCATCCAGAACCATTTCCTCCTTGAAGGAATAATTCGTAAAATTAAATTTATTGGAGAGATTGGTGGCCAGCTTGATAATACACTCTCCAATGTATTTTGGAATTATGGGCCTAGGTCCGTCTCCAGCCGCATCGAGAGCCTCATTATATGCGACGAGACTTCGATAGAAGTCGGGACCGTTGATATAATTCTTCGTAGATTTAGGCTTCCTTACGATACTACCACGTTTTTCTTCGATTTTCAACTTTTTTCCTTTTCTTCTTTTTGTCGTTGGCCTGATTATACTATGTTTTTCATGGATGTCAAACTTTTTTTTAGAAATATGAATTTTTCGCTTGACAGGCCAAATTTTCGGCGCTATAATTAAACTCTTAGTTTCTCCCAACCAAACCTTAAGGTTCCTCATGTACTTTACCCAACTATAATATGGGGAGGAACATTAACAAACGCGACTACCTTAATGTACTTTAAGGAACAGTAATTCTTTAAGGTTTTATAATGTCCCTAGTGATCCTTAATGTTACCTTAATGTAACTAATAGTGGCATAAAAGGGGCAATTTCACTTCAGATTGATGGTGTATTCTTTGAAGGGAAATTCTTCTTCGGTGTACATTCTGCGTCTTTCCAGCATGTGGAGCAGAGTTGTATTCTGTAATTTTTCTATGAGGTCATCTGAAATATCGAAGACGGTTAAATCTTTCTTCCCCGGATTCATTCTAAGGCCTCGCCCAACGGATTGAAGAGTTCTAATTCTGGATTTGGAGGGGTGGGGAAAAATTAAATTGTTCAACTTCTTGATGTTAATCCCGGTCGAGAAGACAGTGCTACAAACCGTGATGGAGTTCTCCAAGGTTTCAATATGATTAATTAATTTTAATCTCTCATCCGCACTGTTGCCACCATCTATGTAAAATACGGGAATGGTAGCTTCCTTGAGAATTTCCTCATACATGCGCCGCCCATGATCCTTCATTCTGAACATGATGAAGGTGTTGCCGGTTAGGGAGATGGCGAGGTTTTTAATGAACCGGGTTCGTTCTTCTGAATTCAGAATATAATTTATTTCATCTTGGTAGTTGATTTTCATCTGATTCTCCCTATATAAGGAGTTAAGATGTTTCAGCTTCAAAATCTTGAAGAAGACCGGAGCCGAGAATCCTCTATCTATTAAATCCTTGGTCGAGATGAATTTATAGATGGGTCCAAACGAGGCCTTGATGGACATGATGGATAATTCATCTTCCTGAAGAGTTCCGGTGACGCCAATCCGAACCTTGGTCTTGGTCGTCTTCTTCATCATCTTGGTCAGCGTCTTGGCTTGGAAGGTGTGTACCTCATCGGCAATGATCACTTCCTTGTCGTCAAACCATGCTTTATCCTCGTCATAGATCGACTGGTAGGTGGAGATGATCAGCTTCTCGTTTGTCTCCCGTCCTTCTCCTTCCATAATCAGATGGGCCGATCCCTGATATCCGTAGTCTCTGAAGTCGTTGAATATCTGATTCACCAGAGCCGTGGTCGGCACGATGATCAGGGTTCGGCGGTTAAAATATCTGTAAAAAAGATACATGATGAGGGACTTCCCTGAAGAGGTTGGGCTAAGACCGATCATTCTGTAGTTTCTGACACCCTTGATGAAATATTTTAATTGATAATCTCTGACCTGATACTTTTCAGGGAGATTCAGCGTCTTGATGAATTCTAGCGCCTCATGCTCGGAAAATTCTTCCGCTGCATAGTTTCCCTTAATTTCAAACTCATAATTATTTTCTATCAGGAACTTTGCCAGATCAGGGAGAAGACCGTTGAAGAATGTGTTGTCCATGATGTTGAAGAAGTTAATCCAGCCGTTCCATCGTCTCTTCCGATAGGATGGATCGAACTGGTAATTCTTGGGACGGTAACGAAACCTTTCATTAATTTCTCTTCTGATAGAAGTCTCGGCCAGAATTTGGCAGTAGACTTCATTGACTTTTCTAATTGTTATCAATTTCCCGAAGCCCAACGTTTGAACGAAATTGCCGAGTTGATCTGATAACTCCTGTTATTTATCATGTCGATGATGGATTTTAAGGTATTAACCTTCTCCCGCTGATAAGATACCCGCAAGGACTTCTTAATGATGTCAGGATCGGCGTCGAGGAAACCTTCAATTTCACTCTTTAGAATCTTTCCCTTGGGCGGTAGGGTCCATAGCTTGGCTTCCTCGGCGGAATCGACGCCATATACCAAGAAGTCATTCTTCGCCTGCCGGTAGGTCTTATATTCGGCCTGCTCCATTGCAAGCTGAAGATTTTCCTTGGCGTAGAAACGTAGATATTTTGCATGAAGCTTGGGGATTTTAAGTGAGTCCTCGTCCAGCGCCAACTCATTGGTGCCGACATCCGAATCCCAATGATCCAGTATTTCATCTAATGTCATAGTTTCTCCTTATAATGATCAGATATTATATCACAAATCTAGGATTAAGGAAGAGAAATATGATACTTCAAGTAAGAAAAGTTAACAGTTGAATCCATATAATTCACTGTTCCATCCTTGGTCACGAACTGTGGACCCGATAAAAAGATAGGAGAACATCTTTCAAAGTTGAAAACAAGTGTTGCCTGATGTTGTGAATCCATGACGAATAGTTGTAGGTCCGAATAAAGACCATAACCAAGGTAATTTGGGTTGGATTCTAGCTGGGTGTAATTATTTCCGGTGTTGTTGGGATTGCCGATTCCCGTCATCCAGTTGTGCATTTCGAGCCAGTTCTGAAATTGGTCATCGATCTTGAATGTCAGCGTAAGGTCTTCAAACACTAGGTGATCACCCTGCATAGGCACTCTCAGGGACGGGCTAGGCACCCTAGAAGGTGGCAGGGTGATGTTCGGCACCTTGAAAGTCTGACACCAATATTCCGTCGCGGGGGCTCGTCTGAGCACGAACTTGAAATTCAGTTCTGATTGTAAATTCAGTGAGATAGGATTTTCGGATAGGACGGTCATGGAATTCCTCTTTTATATATTTATTTCGCTTGACAGGGGTGTTTTAGAATGGTATTTTGAATTTCAAATGAAGGAGAATTTATCATGGCTGATAGTGCTGTAGATACGTATGGTCGTCCCTATGCCTTGGTTTCGGAAGTTGTGGAGGGGTCTGTCGTCATTGTCGATCATGATTTCGATTGCATGAGGCCATGGTCTGAAAAGGTGGTCAAGATTGATGACATGAAGCTGAAGAATTGGGGATATGACGGCTCACTCTATATAGATTGCGACGAGGGTCAACACTTTCTCCATGTACATTATGATAATGCGTCTGGCGTCGAATTTTACGTTGGTATTTACATGAAAGGAACAATATAATGATTAATTTTAAGGCTGGTGATATAGTTAAATGTATCAACGTTGATTGTTGTTCTTCACTTGAACTTGGTAAGAAATATAAGGTTCTCAAATCGACGGTATTTAACTCCGATGACATCATTCTTCATCTGTTGAATGAAGAACTGCAAATTGCCGGATATTTCTCCGATAGATTTAAACTTCATGAGGAAGTGAAGGAAGTGGAAAGGAACAATACAATGATTGATTTTAAGACTGAGGAAGTGAAGGAAGAATTCTATGTTAATTATAGTTATGGTAACATTCTTACTTTTCCCTCAATTGAGGCAGCGGAGGAATTTATCAAGAATGGTCATCGGAATGTTGACTACGCCACCATCTATAAGAGGGTCAAGGTTTTGAAGAAGAATGTTCCGGTTCCGGTTTGGGAGGAAGTAAATGTTTAATGCTGGTGATAAAGTCGTTTGTATCGACAACGATAATAATACACTTCCACTTACAGTCGGTAAGAAATACTATATAATAAGATCGGAAATAGGTTCCGTTCTTGTTTATGATGATCATCATAAATGTGAACAATTCTATTACGGCCATAGATTTAAGCTTGAGGGTGAAGAAAGGTTTGTCATCGCCTTCGGCCAACCAAAGACCTTCAACACCGAGGCCGAGGCGTTGGAGTTTATTAAAGATACGCCGATTGCTAGTCGCGCCTCGATTTGTAAAATCGTCTCCGACTATCAAAGTGTGGAAGGTTCAAAAGTGGAATGGACAAAAATTGTTTGATCATCGTTTTAATAGAATTTTCTTGGATATGGATGGGGTTCTGGCCGACTTTGACAAGGCGGCTATTCCCCTGATGGATGGTCTATCCCCGGAGGTTTTTGAAAAGACACGCGGATCGGATGAATTCTGGAAACGGATCAACTCCAATCCAACCTTCTTTTCCGACTTGCCACTGATGGAAGACGCCATGGATTTGTATGATGTCGTCAAGAAGTATCGACCCATCATCCTGACAGGTGTACCGAAGGCCGTGGAGGCTCATCGAAGTCAGAAGATCGATTGGGGACTGAAACACTTCGGCAAGTCCCAGATTGTTATCCCATGTCAGGCAAAGCGTAAGTCTGAATATCTTCTGCCGGGTGACGTTCTGGTGGATGATAGAACTGTTTACAAACACCTTTGGGAAAGGGCTGGTGGAATCTATATCGTTCATAAGTCTGCCGCTCAGTCCCTTGAGGCATTGTGGCAATTGGGAGTTCTAAATTGAAAACCATCTACGTCATCACCGCCACGGTCAGTGATTATTTTTCAGAGATGAAGCCATATACTTGCGAGGTTGCCTTTATTGATCGGGATGTCGCCGCGCAGATTGTGAAGTCTTTACAAAATATAAATATGAATGATATTGATAAATTCAACACAGAATATTTGTATTGGATTGAACATCGTGATGCTGTTCCATATCCGGCAAAGGTCGAACCGATAATTTATGATATTATGGAATTGCAACTGAATGAAAGGATTTCCAAATGACCTTAAAATTTTATTGGACTCATGACGGAAACCAGCATCACGCCGCTATCGCCAAGAGCATGAAGTCGGCGGCAAAGATTCTAGGCTGCTCCACGTACGAATTTACAACTCATGGTGGATCGTGTGATATGCTAGAGGCATGTTATATCAGAAATTTTCCTCGTCTGACCGATGAGGAATATAAAAATTCTCCCGGTCCTTGGTATCAGCCGATTGTTTTTAGAAATGTCGAAAAAGAAAGATATCCATGGTCATTGACAAAATACAAAAAGAAGTATAGGATTCTCGGCAAGAACGAATTTGGGGATGACATAAAGGAATTGGGTTATGAGCAATAACAGCATGATCATCACGCGTGTGATGGGTAGAATTTCTGTCATCAACGAGTTTTTGAAGCTTGAAAACTGGATTGGAGTGGATTATAATGAGGGCAAGGGATATTGTCTGATTCTTCCAGATAATGATTTCACTCACATGCTTATGAAGAAGCGTTACTACATCAACGCCGGGACGGAAAGCACCGTGAATTTCCTTCTCAATCGTTACGAGGAAGTCTTCATGAAGAAGTCTTTGAGAATATTTTCGAAATGGTTTCCAAAAATTTAGAGAAATGTATGGATGATTTCTTTCAGGAAGCAAAGACTCTGTAATAAATATAATAAATATTGTTGCGCTGTGGACGAGTCTGGTTAAGTCGTTGGTCTCATACGCCGAAGATCGAGGGTTCAAATCCCTCTGGCGCAACCATTAACATGGGGTTGGGGAAGTCAGGTCGTTCCCGGAAGTTTTGGAAACTTCAGCACATTGGTTCGAATCCAATACCCCGTACATATTCTGTAGTTTAACTTTTAAAATACTGTCATAGTGCCAGAGATAATGTGAAAATCGTTCGGAAGCGCCGTTTTTAAAGGATGAAAAATGAAACGTTGGTTTTTGTATTATTGGTATATATTTTGTGTCGTCACCATAGGATTGGTCATATTAATTCCATACTTACTTCGAAATTTATTCGAACAGATGGCTATCTTTATCGACTGGTGTGTGGTAGACAGAAGTCTGTCAATCTTGTTGGCGAAATACCTTGATAATTTAGAGATGAAAGTAAGGGGTAAATGAGATGAATTTCAAGAGCAAACAGGCGATTTTTGACTACGTGGGTGCCTTCCTCATCAAGCAGGGAGTTCGATCATACGATAATGTAGAAATGGTTTGTCGATACCGTGGTAATAATGGAACCATGTGTGCTGTCGGCTGTCTAATTCCCGACGAGATTTATAGAACAAAATTTGAAATGCTTACTGTTGATGGCTTGGTTAGAAATTGTTTTAAACTTCCTTGGTATATCAACCGATACGCCAAGTTTCTTAGGAGTTTTCAGCTTTTTCATGATGACAGAAATAGTTGGAATGAAAATGGTCTGAAAGTTGATCGTCTGATTGCTTTTGGAAAGCTTCATAATCTGGACACTTCCAAGTTTCAATAAATAGAACGGGGCGGTAAGCTAACGGGAAACTGATGCCTTTGCAAGGCATACTTGAGAGTTCGATTCTCTCCCGCTCCACCATTTCTTGGGTTGTAGGTGTACTTCGTGTGTAAGGAACCTTCACTTTTTTGGTGATAAAAAATAAATAGATCAAATGGGTTACTACTCAGTTAAAGACACTGATCTGTCTGTAAAACAGAAGCCTTTGCGCGTGGCTAGGAGCATTACCTAGGTGACCCACCATTTTAAAGAAAGTCAATGAAGAAAAAGAAGAACGTCAATCCCGTCCTTGATGATAAGGTGCGACTGAGAGGAAGAATCCAAGAGGGGTATCTTCGTCGTCTAGAAAATGTTAATTGGGCAATTGTAGACTGGACTTCCGAAGAAAAGGGTCCAATTATCGTTCATCTTTATGAACTGGAAAAAATTGATGACTAAAACAGCAATGTTAAATCGAATCGCCAAGCTTGAAGAGGGTCTCCTAGACGTGATTGATCCTTGGCGAGTCCTTCATAGAACGACAGAACTCGATCCAGAATATATGATACATATGCCTGTCGCCATCGAATGGGTAAATTCTGTAGAAACTCTTAAACTTATCGCTAGTGAGGCGCTTAAGAAATGAATTGGGATGAATATTTTATCGGATTCGCCCGTCATGCGGCGAAGAAATCCAAGGACCAGTCCAGCAAGGTCGGCGCTGTCATTGTAAAGGACAAGCGGGTCATATCGACGGGCTACAATGGATTTCCTTCCGGCGTGGATGATGACGTGTCAGAGAGGCACCAGAGGCCTCTTAAATACTCATGGACGATCCATGGGGAAGAGAATGCCATCGTCATCGCGGCGAAGTATGGCATCGCCTGTGAGGGTGCCTCGATCTACGTGACACCATTCCATCCATGTTCCCGATGTGCTGGCAGCATCGCTCAGGCCGGGATCAGGGAAGTGATTATTGATGACATCACCGACAATCCGCGATATGCCGAGGATTTTATCATTGCGAAAGAAATTTTTGCGGCGACGGGTATACAGGTTCGAAAATTTGGTGTATAAGATAAATAGGATACGAAATTCATTCCGACTAAGCTAATCTGGTGAAAGCGCCTGACTGAAAATCAGGAGAGTCTGGATCGTAACCAGAAGTCGGGACCAAAGTCTAAGTTGTAGGTAAAATGGGCAGATACATGAACCTTCATAGTTGCTTCAGTTGTGGGTACAATCGGCCTGTATGAACCCTCACTCTATTTCGGTGATCTTTCCACCATTCTTCGCGAGACATGCCGCCACGACGACCTTCGGTGTACATCCCTTTGGTGAAATATAAAGTCCAAGAGGATTGAGAATCTTAGCCGCGTAAATTGAACAAATATAGTCGTTTGTTGGGGGCGTCATATCAAGCCCGACTTCGACTTCGGCCAGAACAGAATATTTCATGCCGATGGCAGAATTTAAAACAGAATCGGCACCGGGATTCCATGTGAGATTATTTGGAATCCAGTAGCATGTTCCTGTGTGGGCGGTGATGGCTCCGGTGAGGGCAGGAGTCATATAGACGCAGCCTGTGGCTCCCGCCTGTGCAAACATGAGGGTATTATTGGTCCAATACGCCACCGCAACGTGATCGTAAGGGGAACGGGTTCAGAACGAAATCCATTTGTCCATCCATGATGTCTCGTTGGCCCATGTGATGATGTCGCCAGATTTGATCTGGGATATTACGTCAACTAATTTCATCTTCCCCTCCCATTTATGTTGACAATATTTATTATTTCATATATAAATAGAAGTTGAAGCCGGTTAGCTCAGAGGTAGAGCAGTTCCTTTACACGGATCAGGTCGAGATTTCAAAATTCTCACTGGCTACCATTTTGATAAATATGCTTGTGTAGCTCAATTTGGTCAGAGCGGGGGATTCTAAATCCCTAGGTTGTGGGTTCGAGTCCCTCCACAAGCACCAGAAAGGAAAATAAGAATGAAGAAGTATGAAATCTAGGTAAGTATACGTGATCCTCCTACGGATACGTGGAATACAATAAACTTTAACATTAATTAAAATTAGGAGAAATAAAAATGAAAACATATACGCAAGCATGGCAAAAAATTGCCAACAAGGCCACGGCAGTTAACGTCGTTCAACATATCGCCCTGAAGGCCTTCTTCGCTCAAACTTCAAACGAGACTAACCGGGAAGAAATCTTCCAGAGTCAGGCGCGTCGGGCATTTACGGAAGTTACCAACGAAAATAAGTTGGTTAATGGAAACCATCCATTTCAAGGGCTGAAGAAGGCTCTCTGGATTGCTTCTATGTCCCTGAGTGATGGACTTCTTGGAATGAAAGATCAAGAAAGTGTCGATACGATCTTCTCCGGTTCAGAAGAAGCATACAAGGAATTCAAAAATTTCTTGCGAATTTTGAATATTCTTTCAGGAAGAGAGGATGGTTTCGACAAATACAAGCGCCGTAATTATTCCTACATCTTCGTTGATAAGCGTTTCGATGATCCTATTTATCAGGCTGTTCAGGCGGCGCATGTGGCCATGGTGATCGGCCAGAAGATGAACAAATCCTTCGATGCTCACAAGATTCATTTTCAGGTCTGTGAGATGCCGGAACAATATGATCATATCGAAGTTGTGGCTGCTCATCTGGAAGCCGTGGGTTTCCGTGTCGAGGGATTTTATGAGCCCGACGTGGATCGTATCATCGCTATTGGTACTCATCCTGTTCCGTCCCATAAAAGAAAAGAACTTAGGGCTTCAACCCTATTGACTTTCTAAAAAAAGGGGCCTATTATGGCCCCTTACTGTTTTAGTAAATAGACTCTTTAGGGGTGCTCCGAAGTTGGAGAGTCGGAACGGTCTCCAAAACCGTGGCGTAATAGCAGAGACGGGTTCGAATCCCTCCGCTCCTGCCAAATTTTAATGATGACGTGTGGCCGAATGGTTAGGCACTCAACTGATAATTGAGACCAAATAGGTTCAAGTCCTATCGCGTCAACCAATGGGGATTTAGCTTAGTCTGGCCTAAAGCAACGCTCTGTCGAAGCGTGATCATGGGATCGAAGCCCATACTCCCCGCCATTTTCTTGAAAGGAATAAAATTGATTAATTTTGATTGTGTCAGCATCGGTGATAGTATTGCCACACGCGAGGGCCTCGGTGGGTCTCTCCATTGTCAAGAAATCCATGCGGTTTATGGTAAGCCAAGTTCCTTCATCATCCATGAGGCTGCGGCGTCGGGTCCACATTATGCCTGCGTCATCTCGGCCGGTTCGAATGATCCTCTGAATTTAAATCTGGAGAAGAATCTGGAGGCCATCCGTAGGAACGTCCATTGCCAGATCACGATATGGGTGAAGCCTGCCCATAGTCGTCCATCCTCGGTGGTAGGCCATGTGGCTGCTCTTTATGGGGATCGGGCCGTTCAGGTATATCCCGGTCGAGATGGGGTGCATCCAAAGTCCTATCCTGCTTTGGCCCAACAAATTAGAAATTCTATTTAAGGGTTTGAAATGTTAGATTATGATGTTGCCCAGACGGTGGTCTGTGTCGATGATAAAAATATTGGAAGTCCACAATTTTATACATCTCTTCCCGAAGAGGGTAAAAGATATATAGTCCGTAAAATATGGACTCCACCCGTTGATGATCCCAAAAAAGGATTCGGAGTCTCGTTGCATGGCATAACCGGCACCTATAATCCTGATTTTAAAAGAGAATGTGCCTTCAGGGCCTCTCGCTTCCGTCCCTTGGATGATCTGGATTTGTACATCGAAAAGATGGAACATGATATTGTTTCAGGAAATTATGATAAATCTCTTGACTTGGAAGATAATCCGTATAGGGTAGAAGAACCAGTTTCTATAAATTCTAAGGAAATCACATGTTCCCAATTATCGAGACCATTGACGACGTGCTGCCCCACATCCGAGGCAATGATAACTTCCACGTTAATTACAAGGAAGATTACATCGTCATCGATTACATCGTCAATACTCCCGACACCTTCCATAACGCTGTCGAAAAGGAATGTCGTGGGATCATCTTTTATAAAGATGGTCGGATTATGGCTCGACGCCTTCATAAGTTTTTTAACGTCAATGAACGTCCTGAAACGCTAGTCGAGAATCTTGATTTCTCCAAGCCGCATGTAATCTTGGAGAAGCTGGACGGATCGATGGTGACGACGATGATTTCCTATGGGAAGATGACGTGGGGTTCGAAGGCCGGTGTGACGTTTCTTACGCCACAGATCGAGGCTTTCGTTGAGAAAAATCCAAAATACCTAGAATTTGCCAACTGGTGTATGTCAGAATGGAGTATGACGCCCATCTTTGAATGGTGTTCAAATCAAAATAGAATTGTTATTTCTCACCCCGAAGATCGTCTTGTGCTGATCGGAATTCGTCATAATGTATCTGGAAACTATCTTGAATATTCAAGAATGAATCATATTGCTCTTGCTTTTGATGTTGATGTCGTCAAACAATATCCCGGCACCGTCGCGTCGATGCAGGAGCTAGTTGAAGCTGTAAAGCCTATGGAAGGCCTAGAGGGCTTCGTGGTGCGGTGGTCTGATGGCTCCATGGTGAAGATCAAGGCCGATCAATATTGCCTGCTACATCGCTCCAAGGACGAACTGGCGCGTGAAAAGAATGTCATCGCCATTCTGGTGGAAGGAATGGCCGACGACTTCCGATTGCTTCTGACTGAGCCTGATCGGGAGAAGTTCGAAGAATTTGAATATGAATTCTGGTGCAACTTCAATGAACAGGCCGACAACATTTTTGGTGTGCTTGAACATTATAACGCCACGAATATGACTCGTAAAGAATTCGCCCTTGAAAGTAAGGATTGGGTTAATTCCTATGTTCGGGCCACCGCCTTTACCTTCTTTGATAAAATTTCTATAAATATCACGGAAGTTAAACAACACCTTCTTGACATTCTAAAAAAGAATACAGGAAGCCAAACAAACGTTGACAAGGCTCGTTCTATCTGGGACAATGGCAACTTAAAGTGGGTCTACTAAGGAGATTATTTTGCGGTACACAAATACATTTCGTCTGGTGTTTTTTAATGTCTTCATCATGGCTCTCTTCATTGTTGGATACTTTTATGGATTTGTGGGTTACATCTTTACAAACGATGTGACCCACATCTCCTACGTTCTGGCGTTGCTACTCGTCACAGGCATCTTTCTACGAATTTTCGCCACCTTCAAAAACGATCAAACCTATGGATATGGCGGGAAGAAGATCAACAGATATCTGAATTATGTCTTGGGACAGTTTCTTTTCATCGGCCTCTGTGGCACCCTGATCGGTTTCGTGCATATGATCATGGGACTTCAGGACTTGTCGGACCCTCAATTCGTTTTGAAAAATATGATTTCAGGCGCGTTGACTTTGTTCAATACGACCTTGATCGGCCTCGTAGCCTTTCTATGGACGAGGTTCAACAGCTTCTTGGTGAATGGTGAATGACCGATCTAAGCGCGAAGTTTAATGAGTCGCTAGAGGAAAAGCTGTTTGGTTATGTTCTGGCCGACGTGATGGTTTCCTTCGCCGCCTTCGTCTTTATGCTTTTCGTGGTGGTTTCTATGGTTCCACACAGTGAAAATAATAATGATGGTGTGATGCTGGGTAGTCTTTGTGCCGAAATTTATTGGCCGAATGATCGTGATATCGATCTTGATATCTGGGGTAAGTCACCCAAAGATGGAAAGCCTATCGGATTCTCCAACATGCATGGCGGGGGACTTGATCTTTACCGTGACGTTATCGGCTTCCAGAATAATCTTGAACATTTAAATATGGAAATCGAATGCACCAACAAGATTATTCCCGGAGAATACACGTTCAATATCTATTATTTCTCTAACCATGAGACACAGGCATCAAGTCCCGCCTTTGGGAAATTTCCGAATGGAACGGTCGAGGCGACAATGATTATCAGACTAAAGGGTGCAAGCGTCTCGGATGGTCGTTTTAAAACTATGAGAGGGGTGCATACATTCACGGCAGAAAATCAAGAGAAGACGATGTTTAATTTCAGGGTCGGTGAGGATGGTAAAATCATAGACAGTTCTATTAATTCAAACGATAAGTGGATGGCTCATCAATGACAGTAATTTCATTTGTCTTCTTTGGTATGACGGCTGTACTATTTTTGATTACATCCTTGATGGTGAGACCGAAGCTTATGGGTCTGGCTGCTCTTATATACTGTTTATTTTTGGGTTTCTCTTATTACACAATTCATGATCTTCTGGGAACGGCCCGACCGATTATGAACATTCCCTTCTATCATCACATATTTACGAAGGAAAACAGTCCTAGGGTGATAAGTTTTGAAATGTCACCTGATAAGAAGAGTATTTACCTTCTCATTATGGAAGATTATCCGACTCTCTACATCGCGCAATTTAATCAAAAGTTGGTCGATGATTTGAATAAGGCTTTCGCCAAGCATCCTCAAGATGTTTTAATTCAGGGAGACGTGACAGAATATGGTGACGCCGACACAAATCAAACTTCTCATCTTCATATAGGAGGATTTGTGCTAGGTGATAATAACGAACTGAAACCAGATACATACACAAACAATGGGGTGGATGAATATAATGTTAAATGAAATAGGGTTCGTGGTTGTTTGTATCAACAATCGCGGCAGGGAGATGTATCTTAAGACAGGCTCACAATATACAGTGATTATCAATTATTTTATTGGTGCAGCCGAATTTTATCGTCTGAAGGAAGTGAAAAATATGGGATTTGAGTCCCATCGCTTCATATTGGCACCCAAGCCGGGATTCTCCGCGCCTGTGGTCAATGTCGAGGAAGAGGAAGAAGATTACCGAAAGGCGGCTTAATTTAAAACCGCCGCCTTGACACGAAGGAGAGCCGTGTTACCAGTCTGCACGGCTCCCGTATTACTTGTAAATTTTGTGAAAAGATATAATACCCGCTCATTGATATTGACCGAGTTGGCAATCCATTGCGCCGTCAGGCTACCGGAAGCACTCAGCGTCAGGGAATAATTGGTGGCGTTGGGGGTGTTGGTGACGATAGGGGCGAGATTTGCCGTCAGAAGTCCAATCTCTGAATTTCCGTTAAAGACGTCCAGAAGGTCTAGCGTCGTAAGGAAGGCATTCGCCGTCCATGTCGCGCTGTTCGAAAGCGATACGTTTGACGTGTATGTGAAGTCAGCACCAGCGAAAACCTCTTGTGAAAACATTTTTCTCCCCTTTTTTGAATATTTATCAAAATTATCATTGACAGCGAAAACGAAATCATTTATAAGTTGGACATGGATGAGGGACTGGCCTTCACCGCAGATCAAGGATTTTAAAATGGCACATATGGTAGAAGAGATGGCTTATGTTGGTAAAGAGTGGGGAGGCGAAACCCCTTGGCATTCCCTTGGTTACAAGGTTGCCGGAAATCTCACCGCTCATGAAATGCTCGTCGCCGCGAAGTGCGATTGGGAAGTTGAAAAGTGTGAAATGGGTGACAAGTATGGTCCGGTGACGAAGAACAAGTCCCTGCGTCGCATGTCGGATGGCAAGCTGATGGATGTGGTGGGAGACGATTGGGAGCCTTTACAGAACGAGGTTGCCTTCGACTTCTTCCGCGAATTTGTGGATGCTGGTGACATGACGATGGAAACCGCTGGCTCCCTGCGTGAGGGTCAGTATGTATGGGCTCTGGCCAAGGTTAACAAGTCCTTTACCCTCTTCGGTGGGGATCGTGTCGAGAGCTACCTTCTTTTCACCAACACACATCGTTATGGTAAGTCCATTGACGTTCGGTTCACCCCTACCCGCGTCGTCTGCAACAACACGCTGACGATGGCCCTCAACGGTGTTTCTGACAACGCCTTTAAATCTTCGCATCGGGTGGTCTTCGACGCCACCGCCGCGAAGCAGACGATGGGTATCGCCAACGAGAAATTCGATCAATATGGTGAGGCGGCGGCTTTCCTCGGTTCCAAGCGGTATTCTGAAGAGACTGTCAAGGAATATTTTAACGAAGTCTTCCCGGTACAGGTCGTCAAGGAAAATTCCAAGCGTAAGCCGAAGGAAGCCTCTTCGAATGCTACTCTGGCCGTCAAGGCTCTGGCCTATCAGCCCGGTGTTGAATTCGGGCCGGGAACTTGGTGGCAGGCTCTCAATGCCGTCACTTACGTCACGGATCACCTGATGGGCCGAACCGACGAAGCGCGGGTCGAGAATATGTGGTATGGACAGGTAAAGGATAAGAAGCTGAAGGCCTTCAGCCTAGCCGTTGACATGGCCAACAAAGCCTAAGTCTCTGAAAATCCCCGAGAAATCGGGGATTTTTTTTTGTCAACTCTGATGTGTCCAAAAGGTTCCTGTCAATAAAAATCTTATCTTTACAAAAAATTTCTTGACATCTTATATACATGCTGGCATACACAAGACGCCGAAGAGATAGTCTCTTCCTCAGCGTGACTTATGGAGTATTTCATCATGAATATCAAATCAAATGAAACCATTTCTGCTCAGGTTGCCAAGGTTATGTCAAATCTGAAGAAAGGCCACACACGATCCGAGGCCTTCGCCGCCATCAATAATGCCAGAATTGATGATAGAAATGGTAGGAGAATTGTTCCCTCCGTCTGGTACCACGCCCTCGCATATAACATGAAGGAAAATGGGAAGACCTACATGGAAGAGTCCTATCCTTATTTTCAGCCCACCGAGAGCCCGTATCCCAGAATCAAAACCGCCGCCTCGGCACCTGCCCCTCCCGCGCCTGCGCCGGTTCATGAGGCTTCCAATAAGGATGATGCGCTGGTGACCTTCCTGCACCGACTGCGTGACGACATAACATCGTTTATCGTGAGCGTCGAGGAAAATGGTGACAAGACGACTGCTCATACTGGTATCAAGTCGTCGGAAATGAACATCGGAAATGTCGTACAGTCCATGATCGGTAAACGCCGCGCCTAATTCATAATTAGTCATTAATAAGGCCGGGAGTTCTTCCCGGCCTTTTTCTTTTTTTCCGCTCACGTTATCTTGACGGAACCATTTTGAAGGAGTAGGTTCTTGTCATGCAGTTAGGCCATTCGGGGTGGCTGCGAAAAAAAAATTGGAGATTTGTGCAATGAATTATATCGTGATTGGCGGCGCTAACCAAGAATTGGTAGGAACCTTCAAGGATTTTATCGATGCTTGCGACATCGCCATCAACCTGAATTCCGAGGATGGATTTCTTTATACCGTCTGGGAAAGCCAGAAGGCTTGGACGACAGGGATGCTCGATAACAAGGTCGTCTACCACAATTTTCAAAATGTGAATGTCGCCGTCAAGTCGGCCTGATTTTCTTACGATGTCGAGGAAGGGGGTTTACAAACCCTCTTTTTTCGGCTATAGTCTTAGAAGTATAATAATGAAACGAATGAAAGGATATTAAATGTTTTGGAAAAATCAAGGTATTTCTATCGTCTGTGGTCTGATTGCTACGGCAATCTCTTATGAGACTGCTCTCTTCTTTGGATGGATTCCGAGCGTAAATCCGCTGGAGGCATTTTCTGTATTCACTTCTTATTGGTGTACATTCCTGTGCGTCTTTCAGTCTCGGTGGAATTATCCGATTGGAGCAATTTCCGTCGCCGCTCTCTGTCTTCTGTTTTATCAATCGAATCTTCTGTCTTCGATGGCTCTACAGGTCTACTTGTTTCCGACTTTGTTATATGGCTGGTTTCGATGGAAGCCCGATGCCGACACTCGCCCGGTAACTTTTATCGAAGCCAAGTGGTGGCCGGTTTATATCGTTTTGACAGCAGGCGTCGGTCTGGCCTGTATGGAAGCGAATAATTATTTTGGTGGCACAAATGCCGCATGGGATACTTCAATTCTTGTTCTTTCAATTTTGGCTCAGTTCATGCTGGACAATAAGAAAATCGAAAATTGGATTCTCTGGATTGCCGTTGACATCATTTCGGTGTTTGTCTACTGGAATGAAGACCTGAAGATTCTTTCCATCCAGATGGGTTTCTTCATTCTTAATGCTATCTGGGCTCTATATCTCTGGTGGAAGTCGATGAAGACTCCTTCGATTACCGCTGCCGTTCAGAAGTTTGAAATCGTAAATCATTAAGGATTAATGACATGCGACGTGGTATCATCGTGATGACGGCTCTTCCTCCGACCGTTGGTCATAAGGCGTTGGTTCAGTTTGGTCTTGATTTTTTTGAGGCCGAGGGCGATGATTACACGTTGCATGTTCTCATCAACTCTCGTAGTTTCGAGCCGATGGATGGTTGGGTTCGTTATCTGGCCTTGAAGAATGAATTTCAGAATTATTATGATTCCTGTAATCTCATTTTTCATTTAAATCAGAATGATGACGTTCCTCAAAATCCACCAGATCATCCTGACTTTTGGAACTTCTGGTGTGAGATGATCGAAGATGAAACAGGCGTGACTAAGTTTGATTTTCTCTTTGCCTCAGAAAATTATGGGATCGAACTATCAAAGGTTATCGGCGCAAGCTTCATTCCCTTTGATATTGATCGAGTCATCAATGCGTCAAAGGCGACGCATCTCAGAGACAATCCGTTGTCTAATTTTGATGATTTAGTTCCTTCTCTTCGACGGAAGTATGGTGTCGTGGCCACATTTTTTGGACAAGAGTCTGTGGGCAAATCCACCATGACTAGGGCCGTATTTAATTGGGGGTCTTTCGATAGTACAAGAGTTCCAGAATGGGCTCGTGGTTATCTTGAGGCTGTCGGTCCTGAAATTACTGATGAGAAGATGTTAAACATTGTCTATGGACAATTTGCTTCTCAGACGGTGGCGCGAGAGAAATTAACTCCATTCATTCTTCAAGATACGGACTTGCTTTCCACGATTGGATACTATAAACTGTGGAAAGGTTCATGGCCTAAGATTTGTGAAACCCTATTTAAAGTTTCTAAATCTGACATTTATTTTCTGATGAATGATAGTATACCTTTCGAGCCGGATCAACTCCGTTATGGCGGTGATAAGCGTGAGACGGATATGAAATTCTGGCGAGACCTTCTCGTTGAATATGACTGTAAATTTCATGAGGTTAAGGCCACCAGCCCTCTTTTACAACTCGCAGAGGTAGAAAATATTCTCCTTGAAGAGTTTAATAAGAAGGCCGACTTCAAGGAGTTTACACGCGAATAAATATTTAATACCCTCGTAACCAGTTCGGTCTTCTAAGCCGTTATCTGTAGTGGAGTTGCAAACGCTGGTTCGAATCCAGCCGAGGGTGCCAATTTTGAAGGAAATTTACATGGAAATCAGAACAAAATATGCCATAGGACATGTCTTCTATGTGGCCCGTTCCTATAGAAGAACTAAGCAAATTAAACAGAGAATTGGTGACGTGGAGTGGGTATCGGAACAGATTTATTATGAACCTGTCGTCAGGCAGAAGATTATCGTCGGTTTAGAAGTCAGTATGTTCGGTAAATATCCGTATACTAATGATTATAACGTCGCCAAGAGCGTCAAATATTACGTGGAGGATATCGATCATGCCGGTGGGGATTACGTTCCTCGCCTGACCGACGAAGAGCAAATTACAACTTACTCCTATGAAGATGCGCTGACTCTCGCCCGAGAATATGCCGCCAACATGAAAGAATTGTTTTGAACAAGTTCGAATTTGATATCGAGGCCTTCCGCGCCAAGGTGGAGGCCCTTTGTGAAAAAAACATCGACTTCATAGATTCAATCTTGACAATCTGTGAGAAAGATGGTATTGAATTAGACACGATAGTTCCCATTCTCAAAAAAGACCCCGAGTTCAAGAGCAGGCTCTTCATCGTGGCCGAGAAGATGAACTTCATCAAGAAAACTCCCAAGCTTCCAAAGGATTTCGAATGAGTGATCGGCCTCTTAAAGAATATGATTTAGATGATCTTATCGATGAGCTAGAATATAGAAAATATGATTTCTTCGAAGATTTATCTGATGATGACCTTGAAGAGGAATGTGCCGATAGAGGGATAAGGCTCGAATCAGAAATGGTGGATTATGAACCAGAATTTAGAAGACTCCAAAAGCTTGTCTATGAGGCCTATATGATGTCAATTGAATTTAATTACTGTCCAGATCGGCTATATAAGTTTATCGAAAATAATTTCAGATTTGCTTAGAATTTGCTGGTATTTTCGATAGAAATGTGATAAATAGAAGTAGGGATAATCCCTGATCACATCATCACAAAGATCACAACATCACAGGAGAAAATAAGTTGAGTTTTAAAGACCTAAAGAAAAATCGTCAAGAGAGTTTCAAGAAGCTAGAAGAAGACGTTACCAAGCTGGAAAAGAAGACATTTGAGTCTGATCCAAACGAATGGTATCCTAGTGTAGACAAGAACGGCAACGGGTTTGCTGTTGGTCGTTTCCTTCCCCGTATCACACCAGACGATCTGGATTTCGCCCGTTGGTGGAGCCACGAGTTTCAGGACAAGACCACTTCTAAGTGGTATATCGAAAACTGCCTGTTCACATTGGACGAGGGTGCCGATCCTGTCATGGAATTCAATAAGAAGCTTTGGAACTCGGTTCCCGGCGCGAATGACGACAAGGTGGCCAAGACCCATCCTAACCGTCAGCAGGCCACGCACCAATCCCGCAAGATTCATTATGTCGCTAACTTCTATGTCATCGAAGATAGTGTGCATCCTGAAAACAACGGTCGGGTTGTCAAGTTCAAGTTCGGCAAGTGGGCGATGGATAAGATTGAGGCTGTCATGTTCCCGAAGTTTGCCGGGAAGAAGAAGATCAATCCTTTCGACCTGTGGGATGGTGCCAACTTTCGCATCGAAATTATTTCGGAGCGTAAGGACGGTCGGATGCAACGGAGCTATAATACTTCTTCGTTCGATCCTCCCGGACCATTGGCTCCCGATGAAGAGCTAGAGAAGATTTACGAGCAATATAAAACTTGGTCGATCAAATCCTATCTGGAACCCAAGAACTTCAAGCCTTACGCCGACCTGAAGAAGCGTTTGGATGACGTTGTTGGCTTTGATACTGCCCTATGGAATGGTAAGAACCTTACCTCTTCTCAGGCGGCTTCCGAACCGGCTCGGTCATTCGCCACGGCGGAACCAAAATCCTCTGCGTCTATTCAGAAGGAATCTGTATCTGACCAGACTGATGAATTTTTCTCCAGCCTGAAAAAGAATACAGTCGAGGACGACATCCCCTTTTAATTTGACACCTAATCATCCTACGAAAAAGATAAAGGGGGGCTTCGGCTCCCCTTTTTATTATCCTTTGGGTATACCTCGGTGTGGTGCCTGTAACACGGTTTTAGGGTCCACTGGCGGGTTTAGCGGCATATTGGGGGATGGTTGCTGCTCCATCTGTGAACCGCCTCCATAGCCTCCGTAACCACCACCAAAGTTAGAATAATCCGGCATGTTCCTTATCTGCTCCACCATCTGGCGACTCTGGCCCCATGTCGCCACGCCAATAACAGCCAACATGGATATGTGAAATATTCCACCACCTTGAAGTGTGATCGGAGCCCATGCGATGATGGGGTATTTAAAGTATGCCAGAATGACGACGTTGGTGATAGGCGCTATCAAAAAATCAAACGCTATGATGGTGAGATATAACCATGCCGCAAAGAGATGCCATTGTTTGAACCAAGTTTCTTTTAAAAGTTGCGACTGAATCGAGTCGTCGGGATCATATTCCATGGCCTTTGGTCCTTGAATAAATATTAAAAGTATCAGATATTTATTTTTTTCAGGGATTCCATGGCACAAGAACAAGAACAAGAACAAGAACAAGCAGCAGAAAGTACCTTCAGAACTTTATTGGCCGATAGCGCCAGATATCTCACACATGCGGCGTTTCCACAGATCATGGCGCTGCAAGATTTGGTTTCTAGCTACAAGAAGAAGGCCGACGAAGAAATCAAAGAACTGAAGGATGAAGTTCGTCAGGAACGTAGGAAGAAAAGTAGTAATAGTACAGACGACGAAGACGTTGTGAATACGCTTGAACTTGGTTTTGAACAAATAAATCAGCATAATGTGACCCATGGTGTTCTTCTTGACTCCATGCTGACCGAAAACAGAAAAACTAACTCTCTGCTTGAAAGATTAGTTTTGGGTGGTGGAGGTTCTGGCGGTGGCGGTGGCGGTGGAGGTTCAGGTGGCGGCGGGGGTTTTGGAGACCTTGCCAAGGATGGGATGGAAATCAAGGCCGTTCAATGGGGAAGTAAACTTCTAGGAAGTCTTAAGGGATTTTTGAGTGAAGGTCTGATGGGCGGAGGTTTGGCTGCTGGTCTGATAGGCGGAGGTTTGGCTGCTGCTCTTAATTGGGGAAACAAAGGAGAAATTCATACTCTTTTGAGTGGAGGTCATGAAAATGACAGTTCAAAAGACCTAAAGGATTATTATAATAGTCTTCAGTCGCAGAAATTACAGGCCGGTGTGAAGGAAGACGACTCTAATCTTGCAATACAGCGTGAAGCACTCATGAAGATTGTTCAGAAGCTTGATGAGATGGACAAGAGCGGAAAGCATAATCCTGCCGTCGATAAACGTAAGGAAGAGATTCAAAAAGAAATTGATGATCTGAGTAAGGACAAGGCCCAGAAGGAAAGCCAGATCAAGGCGCTTCAGAGTGGTGATATTATACAGACACCACAACAGCAGATTGCCGCCACGAGAAGTACCGGCCAAGTAGCCCTTCCTGTCGGTGGAGGCGTCGATTCTGTGTCTCCTGATCAAACACAACCAACATTCGGCCAGACCGTCGATGCTCAGAGAAACCAAGGCGCGGCTGATATTCTTGGAAGAAAGCTTGGTGGTGATCACACAATAACACAAGGTTCGGGCGGCGGTTCTGGTGGTGGTGATCACACAATAACACAAGGTTCGGGCGGCGGTTCTGGTGGTGGTGGTCATATTGGTGGTGCTGGTGCCGCTATTGGTGATAAACTCACAAAGCATCTGATGGAAAAATATGGTCTGACCAGAGAACAGGCGACTGGTCCCGTTGGTGTGATGGGTTATGAAAGTGGTAATTTTAAAACTCTACAAGAAATTGGTCATTCTGGAACTGGATCGGGATATGGATACGCACAGTGGACAGGACCACGTAGAACTGCATTTCTTGAATGGTCAAAGGAACATAAGTTAAATCCTTCCAGTTATGAAGCCAATGAAGGATTTATGGATCATGAATTAGAAACAACGTATAAACATGTAATTCCTCATATAAAGAATGAATCTACCGCCAGAGGTTCGGCACATTCTTGGGAAACACATTTTGAAGGAATGAGAGAAGGTGGTCCCGGTGTTCCTGCATTTGAAAAACATATGCAGAGAGCCCAAGATTACTATGATCAGGGTATGGGTACTCCCGGATTTAAGGGCGGGGGAAGTATTGGAAACGAATCTGGTGGCGGTTCTGGTGGTGGGGTGAACGATTTAAAGACATCGGATCAGGTCTTAGACCACGTAAAGGCCATGCGTGATAAAGGATTAATAACGGATGATGAGTGTGTTTCTTTGGCGATGGCAAGTGTTGGCGTCAGAAAAGGGTCGGGCCAAGACGGATCAAATGTTCATCAATGGACATTTAAAAAAGGTGAAAATGCCTTCGATAAGGATTTGCCTATTGGAACACCTGTTTCCACACATTTAAATAGAGATGGGTCGGAATCCGACAAATATGCTGGTGGGGGAGGGGGGACACGCCATGCTCATTTAGACCATGCAGGAACTATTGCGGGATATAGAATTAATCCTGCTACAGGTGCAAGAGAAATGGGTATTGTTGAACAATTTCATAATATAAGAGAAAAAATGGGAGTAAACGAAAGACTTCATTGGCTTCCTAGGGATGGTTTTGGTGAATCCGCAGGCAAGAATTATTCTCCAATAAGAGATAGTCAGGGTAATCCATTAAATGGAAATCAAAATCCATTATATCGACAGGAACACCCTGAGCATTATGATCAAACTCCTGCCGAAGCTTCACATCCTTCCATCGTTGCTGCCGCTCAAAATATTGCCTACTCTGTAGGTAAAGTTCTTGAACAACATACTGATGGTGTCAACGGCATGATGGGCCGTGACGACTCAGGATTTGATGGCGACAAACGATTTGGTCAGATGAGAAATCGTGGTCATGATCTTCATGCTGACATGCATGGAAGATTTGGTGGTTCCAATCCTATGGCCGGTGATGCAGGCATGATGGGCCGTATGGGTATTCAACCAACAGACGATCAGAGAGAAGCTGCCGAAATAAAGGCCAATGCCAATAGATGGAAAGAAAATCATGATCCTCGTTTTAACATGCATGGAAGATTAGGCGGTTTCAATTCTCGGGATAGTGATGCAGGCATGATGGGTCGTAATGATTCTATGTTTGATAATAACAGAATTATGGAAATGAAGAATAGAGCGGGTGGTCTTCAGCCAAGAGACGATGACGAAAAAGAAGCTATTGAAATAAAGGCCAATGCCGAGAGATGGCAACATAAGTTAATCGATCCTAAGATGCTGGGAAGAGGAAGACCTAATTCTATGGACAACATGAAAGGCCGTGATGACGCCTTTTATGATGGAAGTCTGGACAACATGCGAGGTCGTAAAGACGCCGGTTATGATGGAAGTAGAATGGACAACATGAAAGGTCGAAGTGACGCCGGTTATGATGGAAGTAAATTGATGGATTCTAACTTCTACAAGTCAGAAGACACCGACCTAGATTCATTGATTCAAAAGCCAGACCTTATAAACTACGCAGCCCAGATTAATCAGACGGCTATCAACAAGGATGCCTCTAAACCTAATGAGAAACCTCAAGACGCCATGCAAAAACTCTTTACAGAACTAAAATCTCATGATAAAGATGGTGTCAAGGATATCAAAAAGGAGAAGCATGAGGCCGGTCCTGTGTCTCCACCCGATGAACGAATTAAAAAACTGTTCACAAATTACGGTGGTATAGGCCACGGTCCACAGTAAGGATTTATTTATGTCAAAAATTAGGTTTATTGGTGATATCCACGGCGATACCAAGGCGTGGGAGCAGCTTATTCAGGATTGTGATGAGTCGATTCAGGTGGGGGATTTTGGCGCTGGTTTTGTGCCGATTCCCGATCCGCAGGATATTTCCGTGAATCACAAATTCATCCGTGGTAATCATGACTCGCTCCATGCGTGTCGCAATTCGTCGCGATGGATTCCTGATGGCACCTACGATCCCAAGCATCGGATGTTCCTGATGGGTGGTGCCTTCTCCATCGACTGGCAAAATCGCACACCCGGTGTCTCATGGTGGGGAGATGAGGAACTGTCCTATCAGGAACTTTATGGGATGATTTCTCGTTATGAGGAACTGAAGCCTCAAGTGATGGTGACGCACGACTGCCCTGAAAACATGTATTTTAAATTGTTTCCGGTGGAGACGAGCAAACACCATTATCCAAACCGAACGTCAAAGGCGCTTCAGGCGATGCTCGAAATTCACCAACCTAAATTGTGGATTTTCGGTCATTGGCATAGTTTTCGAAATGAAGTCATCGACGGCACCAGATTTTTATGTTGTGACATTAATCAGGCGATTAATGTTGACTTACCGACATATGAATGATATATTAAGAACTCACAAAAAAGGAGAATAAAAATGTCAGACAATACAAAAAATTGTATCCACGCCAGTATCCACGAATCAGATAAGGATATTGGCAACGACAAGAAGCCCGAAAAGAAGTCAAACGCAATTCATGCCTCGATAAGACCAGACGACAAGACGGGTCAGGAGCGTGAAGGTGGAGACAAGACTTCTTGGATCAAGAAGATTCTCACCAAGAAGAAGTGATTACATAGACTGATTGAGTCTATTTGCTTCATCAGCCTGTTGAATAGTCTTGGAAACCATTTGAAGGGTTAAAGTCCTTTCAAATGGTATTTCATTTTCAATTTCTTCCAGAGAATAACCGTGATGGTGCCGCAGGGCAAAGTTTGTCGAATAATACGCGCTTAGAGTATTATGGATTAGAGATACAAAAAAAAATCCATAAGTGAGTTAAAGGTCAGAATTTTTTCGTTGCCATTACTGTTTATATATTTCAGAGAGTGGCGAATTGATGGCGTTGATAGTAGGAAGTCCTTAATTTTATGAAAGGTCTTTACGTCGAGGCTGTCAATAAAATCCCGCAGTTCCAAGTGTGACATCTCGATATATTCGTCGTTACTGAACACCTTATCAACACAATTTACAACTAATTCGAACAGGCCTTCCGCTGCCAGACGTTCCTTGAAGTCTTTGTTGTCGTAGATCGAGGCCATCGGATATTGCATCACCATAACCGTCTTATCGTCCACCTTGATATTCTTGTCGGGGGCGTTTTCATCGAATTGAACCTCAACATCATTAAAATTAATTGAAAGAGGATATTCCTTTCCATCTTCAACATCTTTGACTACGAAATTTTCCATATTGTTGACCGAGGCGGCGCGAAGCCTTAGAAATATAAATTCCAGATCGAAGAGTGGAATCTCGTTGACGTTGAAGTCTTCTTCCTGACAGCATACATTCACCACGTCCTTGATAGCCCTGAGAATATCGTTGATGTCCTTACTCTCCTTGGCGAGAAGGAGAATCTTTTCCTCCTTGACGAGGTATCGGCGGAAGGCTAGTTTCTTTTTAGTAGAAGGCTGGTCAATAAAAAATATTGGATATACAATTTTAGGTATCATTTCATTTCCTTATGAAACCGCCAAAGACCACTCTTTGAAGGTGAATCCTACAGTTATTTTAAATAAGTTGTTGGTCTGTTCCCATATTAGGGGTGACGCCGAGAACATGATGGGCTTCGCTCTTGTCACGAAGACCGTCTGGATGATGTTTCCGAGGTTGTCATATATATTTATACTGATATTAGGTGCGACAATATCGTCGTCATACATCGTCGTATATCTAGGAAGCGTGATGCTGGTGGTGCTGCCGCCCGTCGAGGTTCCTGATGTGGTGCTGGTCTCGGAAAAGTTATAAATCGAATTAATCCATGAATAAAAGAATGTGTAAATAGTGCCACTCTTATCCGCGATGAAGGTTATCTTGATGTCGCCAAAGACGGCGTTATATGGCGTCTTCACCGATGGTCCAAGGCCATAACGCGCCGTTTCGTTCGAAAGAAGCGCGGCGACGGGGAGATTCACACTCTCGGCTCTGAAAGCCAGAAGTTGGGGCAACTCCGACTGTAGAATGTCACCATTCTTGGCATTACTGAATATGTTTGGTAGGGTGATATTCACATCAAATTTAGAGCTACTGGATACCCCGTACTGCTGTATATTTGTTATGAAATCGTTGATATTAAATGCCATATCGTTCCCTTAAGTTTTTAATAAACTAGCAGCCCACACATACTCGGCAGACTTCTTTTTAAATCTATTTAATGGCAACAGGATGGCGTAGTCCCAAGCCGTGGGTGGAACATATTGGAAGGGACTTCTGATGTGGGCGAAGAGATATCGATGAACACAAGGTTTGAATAATTTAAACTGACCCGCCGCCTTGAGAATCTGGTAGGTGATGACCAGCTTGGAAGTCTTATCATACTTGTCATTATTCATGGTCTTATAAAGAGCATCCATCAACTTCGCTCTCATGAAAGGAGGAAGGTAATGGAGGTTGATGCCGAGAAATCCATCACTATAAAATTCAATTGGAAAGATAAGTGGAAATACGTCATAGTATTCTAGCGTCAGCTTATGCTTTGGATCATAGGCGAAGAAGTACAGTTTCCCGATAGAATTTGGGCTGATTTGTTCGATATTCTGGAAGGCGGTGGCATTTTTTTGAAAGTCTTTTGGATTGACATACTTCGTGCCATAGGCCTTCTGTCGGAACCACTCCCGCGCTTCCTCCGCATCCTTCTTCAGGTCGAAGCCTTTCAGCTTGGCCGTTTTCGCAAGTTGCTCAAACTTATACATTCATGAATCCTCTTGTTTTTCATATTTATTGCGTTTTAGGATTGACTTCTAAGGGACATTCTGTTAGAAGTTTAAAACTGATTATGGGGTTGTGTAACATGGGAAATGAAAAAGTCATCGTTTGGCGGCTGGAAGATGACGCCACGAGAAGTGGCGTCTACAACTATAAATTTGGAAGGCCACTTAGAAACATAACCGAACCTCTTTTTTATAAGAATGAAGGAAAATATAATTTCTGGTCGTGGAATTTTCATCCAAAAGACCCTCATCGTATGCCTGAGCCGCGAGAGGATGGAATAGTAGATTTTCGTGGTGGTATTGACTATTGTGGGTTTGAGTCTCTTCGACAATATTATAAATTTTTCAACCCAATTGTTAGAAAAATGCTGGCGAAAACGACGACAATAAAGTTGGTGGCATACGAAGTTGAAAAAAAGAGGATGAAATTCGGTAAAAGCCAAGTGATGTTCGAACGTTGCGAATCTAAGATGGTCAAGAAATATTCTCCTGCTCACCGGCCCCGAAAAAAAGTTCAAAAATAGAAATTTTCCTATTGACTTAGAAGTTCTAACCTCTTATAACCGGGACATGGAGACGGGGATCGTCTCTCATTCAAAGGATAAAGATCATAATGATTGAGGAATATAAGACTAAGTGGTTGGAGGCTCTTCGTTCCGGTGATTACAAGCAGGGGCGTGAAGCCCTGAAGAAGAGAAGCAGGGATAAGGGTGCAGGACCACGGTACTGTTGCCTAGGTGTTTTGGGTGAATGTATTCACAAGGATTTCTTCAGTGATTCTCGTGATGAGGCGCATTATATTCCAACTAAAAATCGATATACTTTCGAGTTGGATGATGAGCATCTTAAAAAGGTCGGCCTAGATTGGGATGATCAGGAGTATCTCATGAAGGCGAATGATCTTCATAACTGGTCTTTCAATAGGATTGCGGATTACATCGAAGAAAATCTATAATAAATAAAGGTTCCGGCTCTGGCGTTAGACGCGGGAGGGATTTATAAACCCTTTAGCATCAGATGGGTGTTCTTGACTAGGAGCGTAACCTAGAGGGCCGACCAATTTTTTCATCTTACATCTCAAAGGAGTTATGACGTTGCAGATTTATAATTTGCCTGCTGGTAAATATACTATAGGAGACCCTGCATATTTCTTTTCAGACAAGGATCAAGACGACTGGCTACGCTTTATCGAATCAAATGATTTTGTTGACGACGAGGGGATGGGATTTCTTCTGGATGTTAATACAATAGTTGTGGTCTTTCATACTACCCATGGCGATGGTAAATTTGAAGACGACATGGGTAATTCCTATCCTGTTGACTCCGGTTTGATAGGCATAATTCCTTTTCGGGAAGGTACCGACGTTCCTTCTGGTCATACCATGATTGAGTTTGATCGGAACTTCGAATGTTTCAACAACAACGGCTTCCTCCACTTTGGAGATATCTTTATAGATACGCAGGGTGATGACGAAGATGACATTTATTTTAACGAAGACGAGGGGAGTTTGTATGATGACGAATGATAATCTAGTAGGCCGTTACGACGCATTTCTCAACGCCATGACCTTCGGATACTTCCAAGGAACACGCTTTTATATCACTTCGATTATGAGGTTCTAATGACATTTATCATTATTATTGTTGTTTTACTACTCATAGGAGTAATATGATATTCTGGTTTTGTTTTTGTTTCGCTTTGTTTTCTTTTCTACTGTCCATGAGGTAATATAATGTTCTGGATTCTTGCATTTCTCTGGGTAACCAGCGGTATTGCCAGCTTTTACTTTAGTTCTACTAAAGCTATGCTTCATGATCGGACTATGGTTGTGCTGGGTATATTTTGTGGTGCCACCTGTGGACCGTTTGGGATTTTCTGGTTTTTTGATAAGGAATAAAAAATTGTTGAAAATTGGTGAAGGATATTTTATTTTTGTCAAGTATGACGACGGCTCGGTGAACCTTCTGAATACTTTCTATCCTGATAACATGGCTTATGAGCCTTTGAAGCTTCATAGGCTGTTGACAACGGCTCGTCATAAGCTTAATCAGTGGTATGACAGCTTCTATCAGGACCGTGAGGGACATCTCCTATTGGGAATCGGTACACATGATTCCACTGGTGTTTGGAAGCTGGTGAGTATTCTATGACCCTTGCACAACTCGTAAAATTGAACTACAATTTCCTTCGTTTTTCAAATGGGGAATTTACATACGCCTCGGATAATGAGGCATTTTTTAAGATTCGTATTCCTCTTGAAGAAGTTGGAAATGGAACACTTCTTTCCTATGAGAAGGGAATTGTTCTCATGAAGTGGATCAGGAAGGAATTAGAATTACGTGAACAAGTAGAGGAAACTAAAAATGACTGAGATTACACGAAAGTTGGCGACAGTTCGTCGCATTGCCGAGATTAGAGATATTCCCGGTGCCGATAGAATCGTCGCCTATCGGATTGATGGGTGGTGGGTTGTCTCTCGGAAGGGTTATTCTGTCGGAGAATTGGTTTGTTATTTTGAAATTGATTCATTTCTCCCGGTCGAGGAACGTTATGAATTTCTTCGAAAGAGCGGCTTCAAGTCAACCAAGAATTTGGGTGATGGCTTCCGTCTCCGCAGCATCAAGTTGAGGGGTCAGATTTCACAGGGTCTCATCCTGCCTTTGGATGAATTCCCTGAAATCATCAACGCCACGAATGAGGATGGTCAGTTGTTGACCGATTTTCTTGAAGAGGGAGAAGACCTGACCGAACTTCTCCATATTCAAAAGTATGAGAAGCCCATTCCTACCAGCCTTCAGGGCATCGCGCGGGGCAACTTCCCCTCGTTCATTCCGAAGACGGATCAGGAACGGTATCAGAACATTCGTGAATGGGAGTTGGAGAAATACAAAACAATGCCATTCGAAGTCACCATCAAGATGGATGGGTCGTCTATGACGGTCTATAAGAATGATGATGACTTTGGGGTTTGCTCCCGCAACATGAACTTGGCTGATGACGCCGAAAAGAATTTTCATAAGGAAGGAGGATCAGAAAATCTCTTCTGGAAGGTAACTCGTAAGCTGGGTCTCAAGGAGGCGCTTCTTGCCCTTAATATGAACGTCGCGCTTCAGGGTGAACTGGTTGGTCCCGGAATTCAGGGTAATCCATACGGTATCAAGGAGCATGATTTCTATCTGTTCGACATTTATGACATTGACACGAAACGATATCTTTCTCCGTTTGAACGTATCGTCCTGATTGGAATGCTGAAAGGTTATGCTGTTGAATTAACGTTGGCTCCAATTTGTTATGCTAGCATCTTCTTTAACGACCTTTTGAATGCTGACTTTATTCATGAACTTGCCGACAAATCCGTCTTCCAGAATGAAGATGGTAAGTCTTATCCCGCCGAGGGTCTTGTCTTCAAGTCAAACGATGGTGAGTTTAGCTTCAAGATGATATCAGACCGATATCTTCTCAACGAAAAGGACTGAACATGATCAAAGTCTATACACGAATAGAACCTTGTCCATTTTGTGACAAGGCCAAGAAACTTCTAAACATCCATGAAATCCCCTTCACAGAATTTGTGATTGGTAAGGATGTTAGCCGTTCATGGGTACATGAGGCATTTCCGTCGATGTATACCGTTCCGATCATTGTCGATGAGAATCGTCTGATTGGTGGGTATGATTCACTCCTGAATGAAATCACGAATGTAGGCTTTGGAAAGACCCTGCTTCAAGAGTAGTATTTTATTACCTAAATATTTCAGACAATGGCCCGAGGAAACTCGGGCCATTTTTTTTTGACATCTCCTTATAATAAATAATTAAAATTAGGAGATTGTACTTTGGATTTAAATGCTGTCTATAAAAAGGTTCTCGGTCTGAAGGAGGAAGACGCCGCGTCAGCGCCGAATCCTCAACAGAAAAAGATGCCGAAGCGCCGCACCAAGATTTTAATCAATCCTCCGCTGAACGAACTTTCAAAGACCATTCTTTCCAAGTACATTAAGAAGGCGAAGAATGATATCGGTAACAAATCATTCGTGGCCGGTGTCAACTCCACCAAGAAGGGCAACGAGGCGAAGGCGCTGACGGTAGCCCTCATTAACAAGGCGCAGGATCGTTCTAAACAGGTCAACAAGGCCGTCAATAAGATTTCCGAGGGATTGGTGGCGGATACATCGTCTGCCGTCAATGACCCTTATGGAGCCTTGGCTAACCCCAAGATGGGATTCTTTTTAAAGAACCTCGCCTTTCAGGTCATTAACAAGAGAACCGAATCGGTCGAGCAGATTGAGGAAAACTACGATCATCTTCTGGAATATAAAGAAGAATATGACGAAATCATGGAAGAGATTGAAGAGATTAATGAGGTCAAGAAGGTTGCTGCTGGAAAGAAGCCAAAGGTAACTCTTGGTGTAAAGGCGGCTGCTTCCGTAGCCAAGAAGAAGAAGCCCAATACGGCTGCTAAAATGCAGGAAGGTAGGGACTGGCATAAGAATCATCCTGTCGATCATATGAATATTGTCAACGCCTATAATGATTCAAATCCTGAAGAGAAGGCTTTCGGTAAGAACTGGTATTCCGACGCACATAAACTAACCAAGTTCCTTTCAAAGGGATCGGGCCATTCCATGAGCACCGTGGCCGGTGTTATCGCCAACCATTCCCCACAGAACGGAATTTATCAAAACTATCATGACGCCGTGCAAGTTCTTGATAAGGGTCAGGGGATCGGTGGTAAGGGTCAGGGCATGATGGCATCTGAAAAGCAGAAGGCCGTCGATGATAAGATGTTTGCTGGTGAACATTATGATACCGCGCTGAAAGGTAAGAAAGTCAAATCCTTCGCTCATCTCTTAGAACATGGTCGTCAGACCGATCCTTCACGCCCAAGAGTTGTTATTGATCGTCACGCTCACTCTGTCGCATCAGGAGCCCGTATTACTGACAATGCTTTCGGTATGGCAGGCTTGAAGAACAAGGGTGTCTATGAAAATATTGAACATCATTATCTGAAGGCGGCTGAACATCTTCGTGTCAAGCATGGCGTCAATATAGAGCCAGAACAGCTTCAGGCGACGACATGGGCATGGCGTCAGCGTAAGAATCAGGAAGCCGAGCAGGCTGGTCCTATTCCCGGTGAAAAGAAGAAGCGCGGCGGTGGTGCAGCCAAGAAATCTATACATCAAGAAAAAAGCTGGAATGAGTTTGCCAAGACTCGTTTTGCTGGCCAGAAGTTGCCCAAGGTTCCCGGTCATGGATTTAAGGAACAGAAGCCCGAATCTGAGTTTGCCGGTGAGGAACCACAACCATATCATCATAATACAAAGTGGAAACTTCATGCCGCGAAGCTACTAAAGGCAGAGGGGCCTTCCGACACTTGGACACACCAATTCTAATACAATAAATAATAAAAATAATAAGAAAAGGAAAACAAAATGCCACTTTGGGGAAATTCAGACGTATCGGCTTCAGCGCCAAAAGAAAAGCAGTTATTCATTAACAGCCAAAACGCTGGTCAACATGCCAACGGCTCAACACTATATCATAACACCACGCCTTCCGCGACAACAAACGGAATGATCGTCGGTCTCTATGGTGTGACAAAGACGATGATTCAGGCTGCACAGGCCAACCATGCGACTAATCTTTCTCAGCCGGGATGGGTTCTTGTCAGACAAGGAACAGGACCAGTAATGTCTCTTGCCGCGTCTCCCGGTGGTCTTTCTTATAATAACACCGACGTTCTGACAATTTCTAGCAATGGTTGCGCGAATGCGACGTTCCATCCTGTCACAAATGCAACTGGTGGTATTCTTTCCTTCACCACAAACTCTGCTGGATTTGGATTTCCAAATACTGCCTACGTGACACAGACATGGGCTAACTCAACAGGCGGCGCAACTGGTGGATCAGGCGCAACTGTTACCCTTACTCTTGGTGGTCGTGCAGGCAGAATCAATAGAGAAACATTGGTTTCCATGAAGTCGATGCAGAGTGCTTCCAATACAAATTTATTCCCTAACGTATAAGAGTAAAACATGGCCGGTAATAACTCAATCAAACTAAGCGCGATTCAAACTAAGAATAACGCCGATGGAACCGATCAGGTTGTTGCCGTCAGCAATGTCTCGGGTGGAGATGTTCTGATTCAGGTCTCTAATCTGTTTTCTAATTCTACTCTATGGGCCAACAATCTGGTTTTGAAACAAAATAATACGCCTGCAAATTCAACAGCAAATGTGATCGGTGGATCGATTTGGTCTGATGGAACCTATATTTACGTCGCCACATCGAACAACACCATTAAGCGTGTTGGTCTAACATCATTCTAAGGAGATTTTAAATGAGACTTTCACAACTTAATAACATCAACAAGGCAGCGGCGGAATTACTTGGTTTCGATACCATCAACGAGGCATATCACGCCAAGGATCGTGAAGCGAGAGAAGAAATCTTCGCCAATCAAGTGCATCATCAGAAAATGGTTGGTCGTCATCAGGCCATTTCTGCTGGTACTACAAAGGATAAAGACCTCACAAAACATGATCTTGCCATCATCGCCCACTCATTTGCTTCCAAGCATTTTAATAATCTAGGTCAGATTAGTGGTTATAATGGTCAGGTGCCAGAAGATTATCATCAGGATCGTGACTTCTATGACAAACTTAACAAACTTATTAGTGGTCGTGCTAATGCCAAGTCTAAAGATTGTGGTGTAGACTGCGACACTTCTAAATAATACTATAAATAGTTGTTATGAAGGACAATTTAACTCACGACAACTATTTACTTCTCTGTGCCACACACTACCGAAACGCACAATGTAGCGGGACGGAGGAATTTCTAGACGACCTTAAGCGTATCAAATACCTTAAGAAGATTTTTACAAGGTATGAGTCCAGTAAGAATATAGACGAAAGGCTAGTCCTAAATCACATCATTATTTTAAATAATGTATTCGGGCCGAAATTTTTAAATAGAATGTTATTTTTGAAAATGATTGATCAGATGAAATATATTAAACCCTTCCTAGTATATTTAAATATACTCCCTGTTATAGTCGATTCGGTTGATGGAAAAATATTTGACACGACGGATATCCAGATGGATGAAGTAATCATCACCAAACTTAGAGAATTTTCAAGGGATAAATAGGAGACATTCATTCTAAGGAAAAGTCATGTCTCAAATCAACGAACTAGATAATAAGACTCTGGATAAATTCATCACCAAGACGCTGGAAAAGCAAATGAAGTCTTACATTTCTGGTAAGGCAAATCAGGCTCTTATTCAAAAACATCGTAAATTCATCTCTCTTGCCCATGACAAGATTGAGAAGAAGGATCAATCAGAACTAAAGAAAATTTTTGGTGAGGGTGTCGAGTTGATGGGTAAGCGTAAGAAGCCTTCCCTGCTCCAGCGTTACAAGCATCGTCTGAAGATGAATGAAGACGGTGAGGCACCTACTAACGCCATGGGAAACTCGTCATCGACACAGGGGCCAATTCAGACTTTCGATCCACTTTTGGGACAGAAAAAGAAAAAGAAAAAAGACGTAAGCCAAGAAGGAGAATGAGATGATAGATTGGAGTCACCTTTTTGGTATAAAATATTTTGTTTCGATAGTGGGGGGGGCCTTAGTTATGCTCGGGTCCGGTATCGAACCGTCTGTTGGTATCTGGGTTGTCTCTCTCGGCGGATCACTTCTGACTGTTTCCCTTGGGCAGGATCAATCTATATTTAATATCTTTATTAATGTGATGATCGGATTATTCTTCGGTATATTTGGCTCTCAGATTATTCACACATGGGAACCGCTGATGCCGCAGATTGCCGCCTCATTCTTTTTATCTATGTTCGGTGTGAATATCACACAATATATGATTAGAAATCTTAGAACAAATACATTTTCAGAAATTGTGGCCACAATTATTGATCGTATCATTCCATGGAAAAAGGAAAAGGAAAAGGGTGGGACTAGAGGATGAACTTCATAGACAACTTTAATTTATTCTTCATCTATATTTTACCTATAGATTTTTGGAATATCATCGAGATGACAGCAGGCATTGGAATCACCTTTGCCTGCATTATTCAACGTGCCAAGTGGGATATATTTTCTTCTTCGGAAAGTAATATTATAGGAAAATGGACGGTGAAGGTAGGTCAGTTGGGTCTCTACTGTCAGATGATGTTAGGTGTCGTCACATGTATTGATGGTTATTTTAATTATATTCATAATTCCAGCCATGTTGTTTTGGCCATGTGGGTGTTGTCGGCCTCATTGGTAAAATATAGTGTATATCTAAACTTCATAAATGTCCTCGTCTTGAACAAGGTGCCGCACATATCCCTTCAAAAAATTCATTCCGACCAGATCATGGAATGATCTTGACAAACTTCTAAAACGGGAATATCTTCCACCTTCCATTGGAGGGTAGATGAATTATTTAGTAATTAAATATCTTAGCTTCGTGTCGGCCCAGCTTAGAAATTTCAAAAAGAAATCCGACAATCTCTATAATTTCTCATGTCCATATTGTGGAGACTCCAAGCGCAATCCGCGTAGGGCTCGTGGTGACGTGTTCGAACATGACGGAACAACATTTTTTAAGTGTCATAAGTGTGGCAAGTCCCGCAGCTTCGATGATTTTCTCAACGATCAAGACGCCAGTCTCTTCAGGGAATATATCCGCGAGAAGCTTTTTAGACCCAAGAAGGAACAGGTCTTGGATTATAAGACCAAGGCACCAGAATTCAAGTCGAAGCTGGTCACGCCTTCTCTCTGCTCGATTAAAGACCTTCCTGACGACGACGCCATGAAACAGTATGTGCTTGGGAGAAAGATTCCAGAGAATCGTCTGGGGTTGCTGTTCAAGTGTCCCAACTTTCGAAAATATACAAATGATTTGATTCCTAATAAATTCAGTGAGGGAGCATTGAAGCATGACGAAGAGCGGCTGGTGATCCCCTTCCTGTCGGAGAGTGGCGACTTCTTCGGCTTTGCTGGTCGATCCCTCGATCCAAAAAACAGTCAACGGTATATCAATATTATTCTTGACGAGAATGTGCCGCATGTCTTCGGCCTAGAACGATGGGATAAGACCAAGACCACTATCGTTTTAGAAGGTCCATTAGATGCTCTATTTTTAGAAAATTCTCTTGCCACGCTGGGTAATGACATGGTATCATCCATGAAGAATTTCGACAAAGAGAACCTTGTTTTTTGTTATGATAATGAGCCTCGGCATCCCGAAACCAAGAAGAAAATCGAGAAGGCCATCAAGGCGGGATATAAAGTGGTCATCTGGCCACGGTCCATACAAAAAAAAGATATCAATGCGATGATTTTAGGGGGTCTGTCCGTAAAATATGTCGAAGAAGTCATTTCTTCTCATACTTTCCAAGGACTTAGAGCCCAAGCAGAGATTATCTCGCGAAACTTCTCATAAACCCAAAATCGATAAATAACCAACACACCAAGGAGCTATTTTTGAAAGAGACTGATTTTCAGGCTAAGGTAATTCTTATTTCCGAGCCTTCATGTGGTAAAACACTTACTTTCGATTCTTTAGGTGGTAAAACACTTACTTCTTGGCCTTCATGTGGTAAACCGCTTATCACAATCCAAATCCGCTATCCACGCATCATTCATTCTGAAGTAATAACGCATAGGGCATTTTCACGCAACGCTCGTTCTAGTCGGGCCGTGCCTGTAAAGAATTTACTGGCAGAAGAAATTTATACACCCTACTTCATGAAAAATCAGCCGGGAATGCAATCTTTTGAAAAGTTTTCTATCGAAGAGCAGGACGAAATTCAAAAGGAATGGAATCGTTTCGCCAAGGAGACACAACGTTTCTCCAAGTGGTTGTCATACAAGGGTGTTCATAAACAGTGGGCCAATCGTCCTCTGGAGTGGTTCGGCTACATTGATACGCTGATCACCGCCACCGATTGGGATAACTACTTCGCCCTCCGTATTCATAAAGACGCCATGCCGGAAATCCGCGAGTTGGCCAAGGTCATGGACAAGGAAATCGCTCGGGTCATCCAAGAAAAAACTAAAGGCGTATACCAAGTTCTTTATCCAACGGAGTGGCATCTTCCTTATATTTCTGTAGATGATTATACTTCTATTTTGGAAAATGATAATCAACATAATGGAGAAGCATTATATATTCCACTTCTGAAGCTTTCCGTCGCCAGATGCGCCAGAGTTTCTTACGCTCCTTTCGACGGTAACGCCAGTCTGGAAAAGGAATTTCAACGGTTTGAATTGCTTCGTGACGCCAATCCAATTCATGCAAGTCCTTTCGAGCATCAGGCCAAGATGGCGACATGGACAGAAGACCCTACGGGATATGGTGGAGACGATGATTATATCAGAAGTAATCTGGCCTTTCCATGGATTCAGTACCGTAAGATTATCGAGCAAACGTTATGAGTGAAACACCACTAAATTTTATTGAAGATATAAAGGCGGCTGTTTCTTATCATCTCTTCGAACCTAATAATGAGTATACACGTCAACAAATCAAGTCTAGTATTTGGAAGGTAGTTTTTCAACATTATGTGATAGGTGAATGTCTTTGTGATTATGATGGAAACTTCTATACACAAGAAGTAATAATCACAAGAAAAGAAAAAGAACCGCCGTTACCAGTATCCGTGTTAGAAGCATATGATCAATACGTCAACAATGGATATGGTTGTTATGACGACAACGGTGATTTAAAAGACGATTACAGAGATTTCATAAAAAATAAAAATAATAAGGAGCAAGATGTTTAAGGATTCACTATATTCACAGTTCATTTTTACGAGCCGGTATGCACGATACATTGATAGTAAGAATAGACGAGAGACTTGGTCAGAGACCGTAAAAAGATACTTTGATTTCATTGGGGAGTCTTTGAAGGAGAAGCATAACTACGATATCGCTCCTTACTATGACGAATTATACAATGCCGTTCTGAACCATGATATCATGCCTTCGATGAGGGCTCTGATGACGGCTGGTCCCGCCGCGAAGAAGAACCATGTCGCCCTGTATAATTGCGCCTACCTTCCGATGGATGACATGAAGTCGTTCGATGAGGAAATGGCCATCCTCATGTCAGGCACAGGCGTCGGCTATTCCGTCGAGTCGGATAACGTCAAGCAGCTTCCTGAGTTGCCCGACACCTTCTTTGAGTCAGACACAACCATCATCTTTGATGACTCTCGCCTTGGCTGGTCCAAGGGCTACCGCGAGTTTTTGAGCCTGTTGATGATTGGTCAAATACCCAAGTGGGACATGAGCAAGCTTCGGCCTGCCGGGGCTCGTCTGAAGACCATGGGTGGTCGTTCTAGTGGACCGGACCCATTGGTCGAACTTCTACGCTTCACACTCAACACCTTCAAGAAGGCGGCTGGTCGTCGTCTCACCACGCTAGAGGCACATGATATAGCCTGTAAGGTGGCGGATATCGTCGTGGTTGGTGGTGTGCGTCGTTCGGCGCTTATCTCGCTCTCCGACCTTAATGATGACCGTATGCGCGACGCCAAGAGCGGGACGTGGTGGAAGACCAATCCTTATCGTCGCCTCGCCAATAACTCGGCTGTATATAATGAGAAGCCCGACATGGGCGTCTTCATGAAGGAATGGTTGAGCCTTTACGAGTCTCATTCTGGGGAACGTGGGATCGTCTCCCGCAAGGCCATCAGGCGCGTGATTGACAACGCCAACGAATATCGTTCAATCAACTTTGAGGATGCTCCGCAACGTGACACCAACCATGAATTCGGGGTAAATCCATGTCTTCATCCCGATAGTATGGTCGAAACGATCCATGGAAGAGTAAAAATTAAAGATATTAAGGAACCAACCATGGTTTATTCTATGGACAAAAATGGTAAACTTTGTATTAGAAATTCTTCTGCTTCTTGGATTAGTAAGAAAAAGGCTAATACATTGAAAATTACAATTTCTTCTTGTAAAGAATTGATTTGTACACCCGACCATAAGATTTATGTAGAAGGTCGTGGGTGGCTGGAAGCACAGAATATAAAAATTGGTGATAGAGTAGTTCATCTTACCAGAAATCGTAGGGGGGCAGCATATTCTGGTGTAAAATTAACCACACAAACAAAACAAGAAATTGTGATGGAACATAGATTAGTTTTCGAGGCTTACTATGGAAAAATTCCTGTCGGATATGATGTACATCATATTGATGGAGATACATATAATAATGATATTGATAATTTAGAATGTTTGTCTCATGAAGATCATGCGCGTTTAACCGGCATAGAACAGCCAAATAATCATGGGGTTGTGGGATATAATGATAAATGTGTAAATAATATTGGATTTATTTCTCCCGAAAATTCTAGACATGGGGCCAAGGTAATTATTCCTATCCCAGAAGATTTAAAAAGCAATTTACATCAATATGCAAATGTAATTTCTATTCAAGAAGGACCGATTACAGATGTTTATGATCTTAGTGTGGAAGACACTCATAATTTTATTGCAGATTTTATTGTTGTCCATAATTGCGCGGAAATCATTCTACGTCCCTATGAATTCTGTAACCTGACATCAGTCCAGATTTATGAGGATGACAGTAAGCAATCCATCCTGAATAAAATCAAGTTGGCGACGATCCTTGGCACCTTCCAGTCTTGCTTCACAGATTTTAAATATCTGAAAAAGAAGTGGCAGCGTAATTGTGAGGAAGAGCGTTTGCTGGGTGTCTCTCTCAATGGCGTCTTCGATAATGGTTGGACGAATGGTCAGGCCTATGAGAATAATGAGTTTGATGAAAATGCTCAATTTGATTTTGAAAATTTCCGAACTTCTATGAAGGCGGAAGCCATCAGAACAAATATGAAGGTGGCCAAGGAAATCGGCATCAATGCCTCCGTCGCCATCACCTGTATCAAGCCAGAAGGGTGTATATCTTTAGATACAAAAATTAAAACAACGGAAGGAAATAAATCTATTGCCTCTATATTTGGAGAATTGACTTCTTATGATATATTTGAAATGGATGGTGGTAATTGGATAACTCCTGACAGAAAAATGTATGTATATGATGAAAATAATGAAGAAAAGGAAATTACTAAATTATATGTGAATGGTTTAAGCGAAGTATATGAAATTACTATGGAAGATAACACCATAGTAAAGTTGACTGCTAACCACCAATTAAAAACGGTTGATGGATGGAAAAAGGCAAAAGATTTATCTGAAAATGACGAAATTTTGTCTTGGTAAAAATTGTCACCCAAACGAATTATGGGTGTCTTACTTTACTTCTTCTAAATCCATACATAAATTAATTCATCTATAAGGAAGATTAAAATGAAAATAACAACAATAAAAAAGTTAGAACCAGAATTTACATTAGATATTGAAGTAGCCGATACTCACACATATCAATTAGAAAACGGAAGTATTAGTCATAATACGTCATCAGCCTTCAACGGAACCTCATCAGGCTTCCATCCATCCTACTCACCAACCTATGTGCGGTATGTGAGAAACGATCTGAAAGACCCTCTGACGAAGTTCATGATGGATGCTGGCTTCCCATGGGAGACTGATGTGATGGACCCAAAGAATGTCGTCTGTTTTAAATTTCCAATCAAGTCTGCTCCCGGCTCCATCGGGCGTAAGGAAATCTCGGCCATCGAACATCTTGAACTTTGGTTGGCCTATCAGAAGGATTATTGTGAGCATAAGCCTTCCGTCACCATCTCCGTCAAGGAAGATGAATGGTTGGAAGTCGGCGCATGGGTCTATAAAAACTTTGAATGGATGAGCGGCGTTTCGTTCTTGCCTGCCGAAGAGGGTGATACTGTCTATCAGCAGGCACCATTCACCGAGTGTAATTCAGAAGAATATGAAAGTCTGGTGGCGAAGATGCCTCAGAACGTTGACTGGTCGTCACTGGTTGAATTCGAGAAGGAAGACTCAACAACAAATACGCAGGAATTGGCCTGTGTCGCGGGAGGATGTACATTTTGAAATCGCATTATTTGAGACAGCCATATATTGGTGAATATTACAAGGATTTGGTTCTGAATGAATCATATAAAATCATTGGTGAGGGCATCTACTCCAAGCTGCTCCCCGACCGTACCTTCGATTATATCACAATGATTATTTTTAAGGATCGAGAGGGGATTGTTAGGGTCATGGAGAAGGAATTCTTCTTCGATGGCTCGTTGGTTCCCGGAGAGATTAGTTGAAGTTCCTCTACGCCTTTATCATTGTTATCTTTTTGATGGTGAAGGCGCAGGCGGGGCATCAGGAATTTAATACTCTGTCGTCATGGTATGGAAGCGAATCAGGTAAATTTACGGCCAATGGAGCCCACTGGAATCCTAATGGGCTTACCGTCGCACACCGAAGTCTGAAACTAGGAACCAGAGTCAGGCTGACAAATTTAAGAAATGGGAAGACCGTTGTCGCCACCGTTACTGATCGTGGACCGTTCGTTAGAGGCAGAGACCTTGATTGTTCCAAGGGTGTCGCAAATGTTTTGGGGTTTTTGGAGGCCGGAACCGCAGTTTTGCATGTGGAAGTCCTATAAATAGAGATGCATCAAGTCCTAGGCAGGAAAGTAAGTTCCTAGGCAGTCTCAGAAGGAGAAACACATGCAATGCTCTAAGTTTACGTTCGAAGTCCGTGTTAAGAATGCTCCATTAAAAGAATATGAACATGGTGCCGACACCTACGTCGAGGGCCGAAAAGGCACAGAATATGAGTTGTATTTTTACAACAAAACCCACAGAAAAGTAGAAGTCGTATTTTCGGTCGATGGTCTTGACGTTATTGAAGGCAAGACGGCATCCGATAAGTCAACAGGATATATTGTTGGACCTTATAGTTATGTCACCATTCCCGGCTGGAAGATCAACTCCAACAAGGCTGCTGCATTCCAGTTTAGACCACAGGATGCCAAGGCCAATACCACCTACGTAGAAATTCTAAAATCAGAGGGGTTTGATGTTGACACTTCTAACCAAGGTGTGATAGGTTGCATGGTGTTTGAGGAAAGATACATTCCTCCTGTGACGCCAGTGGTTCGTTATTTACATACTAATGCGTATGTATATCCCCAGCCACAGTTTGGTAATTTTCCGATGTGGAGTAGTGATAGACCCATCACCACGATGGGTGGGGTCGGTTTGAGTCAGTCATCGCAGCAGATGTATTGCTCTAGCGCCGTGCCTGCTCAAAATATGGGTGCTCTTAGAAATTCAACAGGTTTTGTTGGTAATGAAGTGAAGACTAGCGGCAGAACCATCATCACCTATGCGAGTGATATGGATGCTACCGCCAGTCTGGGAACCGGGTTCGGTGCTGATGTCAAATTTGATACCGTCAATGTGGATTTTGAAAGAAATTCAAATCCGGTCTGGATTGCCGTCTTGAACTATGATACAATTCAGGGTCTAAGAAAAAGAGGGATTTTCATCCAGAATTCAACTCCGAAGGCCTTCCCAGGTTTTCAAGAGACCGGATGTTACGTTCCTAAAAATAGGTAATTAGAAGGAACTTCATCATCAATTTCGATAGGATCATCTTATCCAACCTCATGTTCAATGAACAGTACACGAGGAAGGTACTTCCATATATCAAGCCGGAATATTTCGAGGATGCTCATGATAGGATCGTCTTTGACGTTATTGGTAGCTACATCGCGAAATATAACACACTACCTTCAAAAGAAGCAGCATGGATCGATCTTTCCAACAAGGATAAGGTCAATGACACACAATTTGAAGAGTGCAAGAAAATTGTGGATGAACTGGAGATTGATCCGGCCACAAGCGTTGATTGGCTCTTCAATGAGACGGAGAAATTCGCCAAGAACAGGGCCATCTACCTAGCCCTCCTGAAGTCTATTCAGATTTGCGACGACAAGGATGGTAAGCTTGATCGTGGCGCTATTCCAGACATCATGTCGCAGGCCTGTGCCATCACTTTCGACAACAGTATTGGGCATGATTATCTTGATGATGCCGAGTCTCGTTTTGAATATTATCACCAGATTCAGAACAAGATTTCTTTTGATATCGATATCTTAAATAAGATCACCAAGGGGGGCGTGTCTCAGAAGACGTTGACGATCCTGATGGCCGGTCCCGGTGTCGGTAAATCCTTCGTCATGTGTGCCTTCGCCGCCAATAATCTTCTTCAGGGAAAGAACGTCCTTTATATCACCTTGGAAATGTCTGAAGAGATGATTTCCCAGCGTATTGACGAGAACATTCTGGACTTGGACGTTGATCAACTTCTAATGCTTCCAAAGGAACATTTCGTTAATAGTATCAATAGATTGAAGGCCAAGACGACAGGACGGCTAGTCGTCAAGGAATATCCTACCCGACAGGCTGGCTCGGCCAACTTTCGGGCCGTTATCAAGGAATTGAAATTAAAGAAGAATTTCGTTCCCGACATCATCTATATTGATTATCTGAATATCTGTCTTTCCTCCACCATGAAGATGGGTGGTGGCAGCATTTATGAATATGTCAAGGTGGTGGGTGAAGAAATCCGTGGTCTATCGGTTGAATTCTCGGTGCCGATTATCACCGCGACTCAATTTAATAGATCGGGTTATACCTCGTCTGATCCCGGCATGGAAGATGTTTCTGAAAGTTTTGGCACCGCCATGACGGCGGATCATATCTGGGCTCTCATGTCGTCAGAAGAGCTAGAGCGGGATCGTCAGATGCAGTTCGTTCAAATTAAAAATAGATATAACGACGTGAACACCTATAAGAAGTTTCTCGTCGGGATTAACAAGGCCAAGATGCAGTTGTTCAATCTCGGCGCGACAGACCAGAATACCATGTCCAACACTAAGGAAGAGAAGGAAAGATTTATAAATGATACTAGTAAGAAACTTGACAAGTCGGCTTTCAAAGACTTTTTCTAGGAAACCTGTCATTAACAAAGACTATGAAGAGGCCAAGCTGGTTATTCGTACCGATATCGAAAATATTTCAGAATTAATCAAAAAAGAAGAGAATTGGTGTCAATATGCTCTCGCAAAGGATATAAATAACATACAGCTATTCGATCCTTCCAGTGCAGATGCCTGTAAGTTTTGTATTCTTGGTGCCGCCTATAGGCTAGATGCCGACACAAAAACGTTAGCTTTTCTTAACAGAATGTCCTATCTTAACGGATATAACGGAATCGACCGTTTGAATGACCAGAATAATTTTGAAGACGTGCAGGGGTTTTTGCTTGCATGTTTGAAGTCTTTGAAGTAGAATGATGAAAATGAAGAAGGAATTTTAGAATGACAAACACATGGGTAATCTCCGATCCACACTTTGGACACGCGAATATCATCAAGTTTTGTAACCGCCCCTTCGCCTCCGTCACGGAGATGGACGAGGCTCTGATTAAAAATTGGAATTCTGTTGTCGAACCTACAGATCGGGTGATTTGTAATGGCGACTTCATGTTCTACAAGAGTGATACCGGAATATTTCAACGCCTGAAGGGTTATAAGGAATTGGTGCTGGGCAACCATGACCATACGGCGACGAGAAATTTGGGCTGGAAGGCCATCCACACGCGGCTTGAATTCGTTCATAACAGCAAACATGTCGTGATGGATCACTATCCCATCGAGTCGTGGAACAAGAAATTCCATGGTTCCATCCATCTCTATGGTCACGTTCATGATGAAATTGGAGATTCCCGAGTCGCAAATATGGCTCGTCGTTATAATATCTGCGTCGAGATGCTAGATAACTATACTCCCCGTAACCTAGACTATTACACAAAGGATTGAGTTTTGAAACTTACAGACTATGATGGTGACAACCTAAATTTAATGTCGAAGATTGTTGGTGATTTCAATATCAAGCAGGGCTGGCGTAACAAGTCCGATGAAATCACCAGCATTTTGACTGAACACGCGCCTAAGCTGGTTCCGGTCTTCGAAAACTATCTCATTTCCACCATGATTGCCCTGATTCATTCGGAACTATCCGAGGCGTTGGAGGCGCAGCGCAAGGGCCTGATGGATGACCATCTACCGAACCGCAAGGGAATTGAGGCCGAACTGGCCGACGCCGTGATACGCATCTTCGATCTTGCCGCACAACAGGGGTTGGATATCGGTGGGGCCGTGGTGGAAAAGTTTCTTTATAACACCACTCGCGCCGACCATAAGGTTGAGAACCGTGAAAAAAGGGGTGGCAAAAAATTCTAATGTTTAAAGATTACGTAGCACCATGGACAACGACAACAGGAATTTCATCTATACATGTCGCGGATATCGATATAAGTTTGGCCGGATATATCTTATCTGAGTATGCAATAAAGATAAGTGACAACTGGAATACGGTTACAATCGACATGGAAGAGTGGGATTCAGTAATGAAAAATAATAGACTGATCCTAACAAGAAAATCCCAAAAACAAGAAAAGGAAATATAAAACCATATGGAAATTAAGTTAACTCATGAGGAATTGGCCAAGAAGAAATTATTTGTTGCTACGCCAATGTATGGCGGTATGTGTGGTGGTATGTATACCAAATCAATGGCCGACCTGACGGCCATCTGCACACGTTATAATATTGAACTTCAATTCTTTGCACTTTTCAACGAGTCTCTGATTACCAGAGCCCGTAATTACTGCGTCGATGAATTTCTTCGTTCGAAGATGGATTATCTTCTGTTCCTAGACGCCGACATCGGCTTCGATCCCGGCGATGTTATCGCCATGATGGGCATCATGACCGATGATTCACCATACGATGTGCTTTGTGCTCCTTACCCCAAGAAGTGCATTAGCTGGGAGAAGATCGTTCAGGCCGTCAATTCAGGCGTCTGTGGACCCAACGACGAGAATCCCCAAGTTCTGGATAAGTTCGTTGGTGACTTCGTGTTCAATCCCAAGTCGGGAACCGGCAACATTCCGATTGGAGAGCCTTGTGAAATTCTAGAAGGTGGGACCGGATTCATGATGATCCGCCGCAGCACCTTGGTCAAGTTTCAGGAGTCTTTCCCTCAATATATGTATCGTCCAGATCATGTTCGTACTGAGCATTTCGACGGTTCAAGAGAGATTTGCCAGTTCTTTCAGGCAGAAATCGACGTTCCTGATTTGAACGTCTTTAAAAATCGCGTCGTGATGGCGCTTGAGAAGACCAAGGAAGCCGAAGACACAAAGGTTCTAGCCGGTCTTCAGGCCGACTTGACAACGCTCTTAGAAGAGTATAACAATGCCTTCAGTCGTTCTTCTAAGAGATATCTTTCCGAGGATTATTGGTTCTCCCAGAAAATCCAACAGATCGGTCTGCATATCTGGCTTTGCCCATGGATGAAGACAAATCACACCGGCACGATGGTTTACGGCGGAAGTCTGGCCGATCTTGCGGGTATCGGCGCTTCTCCAACGGCGGATGTTGGTAAACTCAACAAAAACAAAGGTAAGTAAACTATGTGGCCTCAGTATTGGATGTTGATTTGGAATGTATATGTGGTATTCAATGGATTGATACGTTTCATATATGGTTCTAGTGTTACTGTTCATAGGATTTATAACCCGAAAAACTTTGCTTTCGATGCAGCAAAGCAGGGGAAGAATATCGGTACAGGACTTGTCT
>Ga0302197_10000324_pt1 | contig 48261 bp, 37 predicted proteins | sample II_Bog_N2_1_FD_193526 | JGI IMG/M metagenome (GOLD analysis project Ga0302197, IMG submission 193526) | Peat permafrost microbial communities from Stordalen Mire near Abisko, Sweden - II_Bog_N2_1 | ecosystem: Environmental > Terrestrial > Soil > Wetlands > Peat | place: Sweden: Abisko... | reverse complement strand
GGAGGGGTGTCAAGGGTCGAGATGAACGCCAAACAACGGCGCCCTTGACACCCCTCCGACCACAACAAGGGCCTTGTTGCGAAAATTAGTTGACAGGAGCCGACGCTGTCATACACGGCGTTACTGGACGGCGTCCTCGTTCACAAATTGGAACGAGGACGCCGTCACAGGAAAGCAAGCAAACAGCAGAGGACGCGAACTACGCCTTCATGGCGTGTTCGACTGCTACTGCAACTGCAACCGATGCACCGACCATCGGGTTGTTGCCCATGCCGATCAGGCCCATCATCTCAACGTGCGCAGGCACAGACGACGAACCGGCAAACTGGGCGTCGGAGTGCATGCGGCCCATGGTGTCGGTCATGCCATAAGAAGCAGGACCAGCGCCCATGTTGTCGGGATGAAGCGTACGGCCTGTGCCGCCGCCGGAAGCGACGGAGAAGAACTTCTTGCCGGCAAGAAGTCTTTCCTTTTTGTAGATACCCATGACCGGATGCTGGAAGCGGGTGGGGTTGGTCGAGTTGCCGGTAATGGCCACATCGACGTTCTCGAGCTGCATGATGGCAACACCTTCACGCACATCGTCGGCGCCATAGCAGCGAACCGCGGCGCGCTCGCCGGTGGAATATGCCTTTTCCTTGACGATGTTCAGCTTGCCGGTCTTGTAGTCGAACTCGGTCTGAACATAGGTAAATCCATTGACGCGCGAGATGATCATGGCCGCGTCTTTGCCCAGGCCATTGAGAATGACGCGCAAGGGAGTCTTGCGAGCCTTGTTGGCGGAGCGGGCCAGACCGATGGCGCCTTCAGCGGCGGCAAACGATTCGTGTCCGGCACAGAAAGCGAAGCAGCCGGTCTCTTCGCGCAGCAGCATGGCGGCCAGATTGCCATGACCGATACCGACCTGGCGATCGTCGGCAACGGAGCCCGGAATGCAGAAAGCCTGCAGGCCGGTGCCGAGGGTTTCGGCGATTTCCGCAGCCACGGTCTGCTTCTTGGTGATGGCGACAGCCGCGCCAATCAAATAAGCCCAGCCCGCATTCTCGAATGAAATATTCTGGATGGACTTCACGATCTTGCGAACGTCTACGCCCTTGTCCAGACAGGTCTTCTCAGCCTTCTCAAGCGACTCAATGCCATTGGCAGCAAGGAAGGGGGTGATCTGCGCTATGCGTCTTTCGTATCCTTCAAACAAAGCCATAATCTTCTCCTTACTCCTTGCGCGGGTTGATGGTTTTGACAGCGTCGGCGAAGCGGCCATAGCTGCCGGTTGCCTTGTCGAGCGCAGTCTGCGGATCCACGCCCTTGGCAATGGAGTCCATCATGACGCCGAGACGAACGAACTTGTAACCGATGATTTCGTTGTCCGCATCGAGAGCGAGTTCGGTGACGTAGCCTTCGGCCAATTGCAGATAACGCGCGCCCTTTTCGCTGGTGCTGTACATGGTCCCGGTGACGCTGGTCAGGCCCTTGCCCAGATCTTCCAGGCCGGCGCCGATCGGCAGTCCATCCTCAGAAAACGCGGTCTGGGTGCGGCCGTAGACGATCTGCAGGAAAAGTTCCCGCATCGCCACGTTGATGGCATCGCAAACCAGGTCGGTATTCAGCGCTTCAAGGATGGTCTTGCCGGTGAGGATTTCCGCGGCCATGGCGGCGGAATGCGTCATTCCAGAGCAGCCGATGGTCTCAATCAGCGCTTCCTCGATGATGCCGTTCTTCACGTTCAAGGTCAGCTTACAAGCACCCTGTTGGGGTGCACACCAACCCACGCCGTGGGTCAGGCCTGAGACGTCGGTGACTTCCTTGACCTTGGTCCAACGGCCTTCTTGTGGAATAGGTGCCGGGCCATGATTCGGTCCCTTGGCAACTACACACATCTGTTCGATCTCATGCGTATGCATTTGGAGTTGCGCTCCTTTGTTCTGGTTAGGCTAAACAACAGCGATTCAATGCGATCAATGGCGTCGTCAGACGCCAGAAGTTTCCTTTGAGAGTTCATTTCCGCGATAAAACTGCGCACGCGTGCCAACACCAGAACCGTCGTTTGCCATGAGGAAAAGCGCGTAAAGCGGCTTGTTTCCAAGCCCGCTCGCTTGACACTGCTGGCCGGTCTGATCCCTTGACTTGCCTCGCAATAAATCGATTTCTTTACTCATTATAATGTGGCGCCCGCACGGGAAGCACTTCCGTGCGCCGGTATGCGTCCGCGGATGGACCGGCAGCCGATCACTTCCCGAATCGATCCCGCAGCGTGGGACACGGTCAGGAGCTTTGGTTTCTTGTAGGTAGGGGGCGACGGCGCGTCAGGCGATGGAGCAGATTCCGCTGGCCAGATCCTGAGCGGCCTCAGCCAGGCTTTCCGGCCGGCCGAGATCGCGCCAATAGTATGAATCGGTGCGAAAGGCCATGATCTTTTCACCCTTGGCCGCAAGATGCAGATAGGCGGGAATGATGGAAAAAGCGCCACTCTCCTCCATCTCGGCAAAGATGCGTGGAGAAATGACGTGGATGCCGGAGAAGGCCAGCGGCTGCAGACCAGACGCTGGGCGAACCAACTCATTGTGCGCGTCTTCGGCCTTGGCGTCGCGTCCGGTGCGTCGGCCGCAGAGCTGGTCCTGCGGATCGAAGAGCAGATAGCGCGAGGTTGCGCGGCGCTGAACTGCAAGCGTGGCGAGAGCGTCGTGTTCGGTGTGAAACCGCACCATGCGCCCGAGGTCGATGGTGCTGAGGACATCGACGTTGTGGAGGATGAAGGGCTCCTGAAAATCCTGAATGGAGTCGAGGAAGAAGTGGGCAGCATTCTTCAGGCCGCCGCCGGTATCGAGCAGAATCTCTTCGCGAGAGATTTCGATGTTCATGCCGAAGTTGGAGTTGGCTTCAAGGTACGCGAGAATCATCTCCGCATAGTGATGGGTATTGACGATCACCTCGCTGATGCCAAAGGCGCGCAGGCGGCAGAGTGCGATTTCAAGCAATGTGCGGCCGGCCACGGTGACCAGCGCCTTGGGGCGATCGCAAGTGAGCGGGCGCAGGCGAGTACCCAGGCCGGCGGCCAGAATCATGGCTTTCATCGGCCGATCTTCTCCATCTCGATGTGGCGAACCACGACTTCAACGCCGCTCTCGGTCCGCAAATGCTTTGCCAGCTGCTCGGCAAGAAAGACGGAGCGATGCTGGCCGCCGGTGCAGCCGAACGAGACCATTAAATCTTTGAAGCCGCGGCGCTTGAAGTTGGCGACACCGGAATCTACGAGCGATAAAACGCTGGCAAGATACTGGTGGACGCTCTCCTGCTGATTGAGGTACTCGATGACCGGAGAGTCCTTGCCGGTGAACTGCCTGAAGCGCTCTTCGCGGCCGGGATTGGGAAGGCTGCGCGCGTCGAAAACAAATCCGCCCCCGTTGCCGGTCTCGTCGACGGGCATTTCGCGATGGAAGGAGAAGCTGAAGACGCGCACTGTCAAACCATCCGCGGAAGCAGCCAGGCCTTGCAACTTCTCTGAGGCCGACATGCTTTCAAGAGAATCCATCAGCGCCGGCAGCGCGATGGGCAGCTTGACGTTGGCCGCGAGCCAGCGCAGGTTCTTCAGAGCGTAAGGGACACTCTGAAGGAAATGGGCCTTGCGCTCAAAGAAGCCACGGTAGCCATACGCGCCGAGAGCCTGCAGAATGCGGACGTAGACGTACGCGTAGTAGTGCTCCATGAAGGCGTCGCGGTCTATCTTGATGTAACTCGAAAGAGAGTCGAGATAGTGATCGAGTAACTGCTGGCGCAGCTCTTGGGGCAGGTCGGCCTTGCCATCGAAGAGGAGAGAAGCGATGTCGTATTGCAGAGCGCCTTTACGGCCGCCCTGGTAGTCCAGGAAGAACGGCTGGCCTTCGCGCAGCATGACGTTGCGTGACTGGAAATCGCGATAGAGAAAATAATCGTGATTTGCGCTGAGCAGAAACTTGGTGAGGCGGGTGAAGTCCAGTTCGAGGGCTTGTTCGTTGAAGGGGATGCCGGCGAGGCGCAGGAAATAATACTTGAAATAGTTCAGGTCCCAGGCGATGGACTGGCGATCGAAGCTGGAGCGCGGATAACACACCTTGTAATTCAAGTCGCTGCCGGCCTCGACTTGAAAACGCGGGAGCGCGGCTACCACTTTGCGGTACGCTTCCACGGCGGGTGGAGCGATGGCGTCGCCGACACGATTTGCCGCGAGGAATTCGAACAGGGTGGTGCGCCCAAGGTCCTCTTCAAGGTAGGCGCCGTGGTCCAAGTCCTGCGCGTAGACTTCCGGCACCGGCAAACCATGGCGGCGAAAGTGGCGGGAGAATTCAAGAAAAGCGACATTCTCTTCGCGCACGGAATGGAGAATGCCGATGGCGGTACATCCTCTGCCGGCCAGCCTGACGATGGTACGTCCCGAGCCGCCGAGTTGGCCCTGCAGCGGCTGCGCGCGTTCGGCGGGGAAGTGGAAATGCTTCTCGAAAAGCTGGTTTAGAACGTCCATGAGGTTTTCCCCGGGGAATTGCTGAAGCTGCTTCACAAGGATACGCAGGCTGAGGAAGCGGGCGCAAGGATTCTGACCGCACGCTCGCTTGCGTTGGGGGCAGAGCGTGGACCGGGAGGTCCACGCTACAGCCGACCAGGAGGTCGGCGTTACTCCGCGCTCTCGGGCGTTACTCCGTTCTTGCCAGTTAGAGAGCTACGGCGGCGGGGAGGATATCTTCCACATCGACCCACTGGGTGGGGTAGTTACCGGTATAACAGGCGGTGCAGTAGCCGGTTTGGTCTTCACCACGGCAGCAACGCAGGAGGCCGTCGAGGGATAAGTAAGAGAGAGAGTCGGCCTCGATGTATTGGCGAATCTCATCGATGGACTTATTGGCGGCGATCAGGTCGCGTTTGCTGGGAGTATCTACGCCGTAAAAGCACGGAGAGATGGTGGGCGGGCAGCTGATGCGCAGATGGACTTCTTTGGCGCCGGCGCCGCGGACCATGCGAACGATTTTGCGGCTGGTGGTGCCGCGGATGATGGAGTCGTCGATGAGGATGACGCGCTTGCCTTCAAGGAGGTTACGCACGGGATTGAGCTTGAGGCGGACGCCGAAGTCGCGGACGCGCTGCTCGGGCTCGATGAAGGTGCGGCCGACATAGTGGTTGCGGATGAGGCCGAGGCGAAAGGGAAGGTCCGCTTCTTCCGCGTAGCCGAGGGCCGCGGTGACTCCCGAATCGGGGACGGGGACGACAACATCGGCGGCGACACCGGACTCGCGGGCGAGCTGGCGGCCCATCTGGTCGCGGCTCTCCTGGACCCAGCGGCCGAAGATGCGGCTGTCGGGACGGGCGAAGTAGACGTGCTCGAAGATGCAACTGGATTGCGGGAAGCCGCTGGCGTACTGGCGGCTGGTGACGCCGTCTTCGGTGACCATGACCAGTTCGCCGGGGAGCACGTCGCGCTCAAAAGTGGCGCGGAGCAGGTCGAAGGCGCAGCTTTCCGAGGCAAAGACAATGGTGTCGGGACCGTTGGGGTTCTTGATGCGGCCCATGGAGAGCGGGCGGAAACCGCGCGGGTCGCGGGCGGCAAAGATGCGGTCGCGGGTCATCATGACGATGGAGAAAGCGCCCTCGATCTGTGAAAGCGAGTCGGCGATGGCGTCGACCAGCGAACCGGCGCGGGAGTGGGCGATGAGCTGAACGATGATCTCGGAGTCGGAGGTGGTCTGGAAGTAGGCGCCGTCGCGTTCCAGACGCGAACGGACATTGCCGAGATGGACCAGGTTGCCGTTGTGGGCAATGGCGATGAGGCCCTTGACCGAATCCACGCGGATGGGCTGGGCATTGAGCAGGGCCGAGTCGCCGGTGGTGGAGTAGCGGGTGTGGCCGATGGCCATGGTGCCGGGGAGCTTGGCCAGCACGTCGTCGGTAAAGATTTCCGAAACCAGGCCCATGCCCTTGATGTTGGCCAGATGGTGGCCGTCGGCGGTGGCGATGCCGGCCGACTCCTGGCCGCGATGCTGGAGGGCGTAGAGGCCGAGATAGGCTTGGCGGGCAGCGTCCGGGTGGCCGTGGATGGCGACTACGCCGCATTCTTCGCGGAGCTTGGGATCGTTCTCGGAACTTTGCGGAGGAAGGGGTTTGTGGTCTCCCACCCTTTCGCCGGAAAGATGGCGAAAGGATGGGGCACCCAGGCTTGTTTCGTCCACTACGCCTTCAATCCCCTGGAAGAGGCGCCGGGTCATGCCAGTACCTCGCCATGGAGAGTGGCTTCCAGCGCCGAGGCCCAGGGCTTGCGGAGATCTTCAAGAGGCGCGGAGATGAAGGGCTCGTGGTAGACCGCGATTTCAAGCCGGTCGCCGCCGGTGGTTCCGATGCGGGCAACAAAATAGCCGTACTGATCGGCCAGTTCTTCAATGGCATCGATCTGGCTGGGATGCGTGGTGACCAGCATGGTGGAGGCAGGCTCGGCGAAGAGGCCGAAGAGGGGGTGAGCCATGAGGGACTGTTCCTGCTCGATGGTGGCGCCGACGCCTAACGGGAATGCGGCCTGGGCAAGAGCAACGGCAATGCCGCCGTCGGAGAGATCGCGAGCGGAGCTGAGGAGTTCCCGCTCAGCCAGAACTTGCAAGAGGGTGTGCAGGTCGGCTTCAGCTTCGAGATCGAGCGGAGGCGGCTGGCCCCAGATGCCGCCCAGAGCCACCTTGACGTACTCCGACGAGCCGAAGGAGATGAGTTCCGCCGTAGCGGTGGCTTCCATTTCACCGTCTTCCTCGGGATGGAGGGCGGTTGGGTCGCCGCCGAGCGCGGGTGCCAAGGGGTCGGCCGTGGCTTCTACCTGATCGGGATGGAAGGGAACGTGGAGGTCGGGATTGGGCTCTTCGCCGGCGGGAATGGGCCAGAGGAGGAGGATGGCGTCGCCGCCGGCCTGGAAGTGGGCAGGGACGACTTTGGAGACATCCTCCACCAGGCCCACGATGCCGAGGACCGGGGTGGGATAAATGCCCTCGCCCTTGGTTTCGTTATAGAGGGAGACGTTGCCGCCGGTGATGGGTGTGCCGAGGGCCGTGCAGGCTTCCGCGATGCCGTCGATGGCCGCGGAAAGCTGGGCCATGATCTCGGGCTTCTCAGGATTGCCGAAGTTGAGGCAGTTGGTGGCGGCTACGGGGAGTGCGCCGGAGGAAGCGACCTTGCGGGCGCACTCGGCGACGGCATGCATGGCGCCCAGCTTGGGGTTCAGATACGCCCAGCGGCCGTTGCCGTCCAGAGCCATGGCCAGGCCGCGCTCGTGGCCGGGAGTGCCGGTGCCCTTGATGCGCATGACGCCGGCTTCGCCGCCAGGACCTTCGACCGTATTGGTCTGGACCATAGTGTCGTACTGCTCGTGGACCCAGCGCTTGGAACAGACGTTGGAACTGGAGAGGAGCTGCTTCAGGTCGGCCGTGAAATCGCGGTCGTCGGCCAGCTTGGCCTGCATCTCATCCGAAGGCTCGAGCGGGATGGGAGCTTGCCAGACGCCGACGGGGCGATGGTAGAGCGGCGCGTCGTCGGTGAGCGACTGGTTGGGAATGTCGGCCACCAGAACGCCGTGATGGCGGATGCGGAGGCGGGACTCTTCCGTGACAGTGCCGACAATGACGCCGTCGAGGCCCCACTTTTCAAAGACGCGGAGGACTTCGTTTTCGCGGCCTTTGGTGGCCACCAGAAGCATGCGCTCCTGGCTCTCGGAGAGCATGATTTCGTAGGAACTCATGCCGGTTTCGCGCTGGGGAACGAGGTCGAGCTCGACATCGAGGCCGACGCCGCCACGGCCACCCATTTCGCAGGTGGAACAGGTGAGGCCGGCTGCGCCCATGTCCTGAATGCCGACGATGGCGCCGGTCTTCATGGCTTCAAGGCAGGCTTCGAGGAGCAGCTTCTCCATAAACGGGTCGCCGCACTGGACATTGGGGCGCTTGGCCTCAGAGCCTTCGCTGAACTCTTCGCTGGCCATGGTGGCGCCGTGGATGCCGTCGCGGCCGGTTTTGGCGCCGACATAAATGACGGGATTGCCGGCTCCGGAGGCCTTGCCGTAAAAGATTTCGTCCTTGCGGACCATGCCGAGGGCAAAGGCGTTGACCAGCGGGTTGCCGTTGTAACAGGCCTCGAACTTGGTTTCGCCGCCCAGACAGGGAACGCCGAAGCAGTTGCCGTAGGCGGCGATGCCGCTGACCACGCCCTCGACAATGGCGTGATTTTTGGCTGCCAGTTCGGGTTCGGTGCCGGGTTCGGGCACAATGGGGCCGAAACGCAGCGAGTCCATGACCGCCAGGGGGCGCGCGCCCATGGTGAAGATGTCGCGCAAAATGCCGCCCACGCCGGTGGCCGCGCCCTGGAAGGGCTCGATGTAGCTGGGGTGGTTGTGGGACTCGATCTTGAAGGCGCAGGCCCATCCGTCGCCCACGTCGATGATGCCGGCGTTTTCACCCGGTCCCTGAACGACGCGGTCGCTCTCCGTGGGCAGCCGCTTGAGGTGGACGCGGCTGGACTTGTAGGAGCAGTGTTCGCTCCACATCACCGAGTAAATGCCCAGTTCGGTGAGGGACGGAACGCGCCCCAGGGCTGCGTGGATGCGACTGTATTCATCCGTGGTGATGCTGTGCTGAGCCAGCAACTCAGGGGTTATTTCTACCGGCTCGGGGACAACTGCAGAAGAGGCCATGGTCATCACGATTGCCTCCATTGTCGCACGGGATTCATATTCGAGGTGCAGAGGAAAGCGGGAGGAACGGCGTCAAGGAGTGCAGAAGTGCTGCGATTCCGGTGCAATTGGGGGGAGATTCGGTCGCGACAAGGGGCGGTTGGGTGGATTCAAGGCCTGGCGCGGACTGATTCCAGAGGGAAGAGCCCCATTCAGCAGGATTTTTACTTCCAGGCGCTACTCGAACTGGACCCGTCCGGGGCGCCAGGTCCAGGAAATGCAACCCGTGGACCCATTTGAGTCCACGGATGGAATCAGCGTTAAATTGTCGATGGATCAAATGCGATTTCGCCCGGTCACCAGGTTGACAACCAGGATGATCACGGCGACCACAAGCAGAATGTGAATCAGTCCGCCAGCAATATGGAAGCTGAAGCCCAAAAGCCACAGAACCAGCACGATGACAAAGATCGTCCAAAGCATATGCGCCTCTCATTACATCGCGGGCGCCTGAAACCTGCCTTCGGTTCCCGGCGCCCGGCAGCACTCCCAGTTAACTAGACTAGTTGGAAGCATGGGCCTGTTCTTTTGCTTCTCTGACAGCGTGGATGAAGCGGTCCGCCCCTGCCGGAGCCGCAACTTCGCCACGCAGAACGCTGTGCGTGGGGACATCATGCCCGTAGAAGGCATTCATGGAGTCGTCGTCCCGGCGAATATCGGCCCCGGTCAACGTGAGTCCAGCAAAGGCGCCTTTGGCCCGCGAGTAGGTCAGGATCTCGGTGTTCAGCTTCCAGTCGGTATCGGCAGACGCATGGCGTCCAACCGGCCCGGCTGCGGCGGAGGCATCCGCTCCAATCTGGAACTTGGCGTTTTCCAAGCGCGCCATTCCTTTGTCACCCTGGAAAATCATGACCAAATCCACGCCTTCGACACCGATCTGCAATCCCCAGTTGCCGCCCGTAATGGCAAAGAACGCCGGTGCGCTCCATCCGTTTTCGGTTCGGCAGGTGGCCACGCCTCTGCCATTCTCTCCGCCAAACACAAGGCCGGCTTTGATCATGTGCGGCACAACGGCCACGCACTTTGCGTGATCCAGCACTTCTTCCGGAACGCCTTTGTCCGGCGCGGCCATGATCTCGTGCAGCACTGTGGCTGCATTATCAAGCCGGTTTTGCGTTTCTTCACGAGTCTCTGCCCAGGCGGCGGTAGCCGCACCCAGACTGAACAATGCCACTAACGTCACGAGTTTCTTCATGCAATTCACCTTTTTTCTACCCATGCGCGGCGTCGCTTACTTCACGCGCATCTGAGGCGCACAAGGTAGATACCACGTTAGAGCCGGCGTGCTAGCCCGTCTGAGCAAAAATGAACAGGGAAGGGGGCGGGCCGCCGACGGTGGCGCGCTGCTCCCGATTGGGAAACTCGGGTGGACCTGCTCCAAATTGCTCAGAATCCGGCAATACGGAAGGCTAGATTGAAAAACATAAGGATAGATAGACAGGAGCCCCCTAATCCGTGAGGGCACCCATGAACGCATTGACAATCCTTATGGTGACTGTTGTTGCCGGGTTGTGCTTCACGGCAACGGAGCATCTCACGCAACAAGAGGTACCGCAGACACCTTAAAGGGGGTCAAACATGCGCGGACTTAAGACTCTAATTTCAACCACAGCATTGCTTGCGGGGATGGCACTGGCGCCAGCGGCCCAGGCGCAAATTGTTGTGGGCATCGGCATTCAGCCGGTGTGCTCGTACGGCTATTACAACTATCAACCTTACGCGTGCGCCCCCATGGGGTATTACGGATCAGGGTATTTCTACAATGGCATCTTCCTGGGCATGGGCCCATGGGCCGGCTGGGGATACAGTCACGGCTGGGGCGGCCACCGCTTCAGCGGAGATGGCGGAGGTAGTTATCACGGTGGGGTCGGCCGCGTGGCCTATGGCGGGCGCTCAGGCGGCGGCCAGGCTGGACGTGCTGGCGGAGCCCGCGGGAACGTTGCGGCGCGTTCCAGTGCAACTCATAGTGCAGCACATGCCTCGGCAGCGCGCAGCGGTGGCGGCCATGCAGGCGGTGGCGGCCATGCAGGTGGCGGCGGACATGGCGGTGGGGGCCACAGGTAACCCGTAGACAAGCACATCATGCAGCGGATCGCGCAAGAGGCGGCGGAGCAGACCAGCTCCGCCGCTTTGCATTTGGGCGGAATCTTGTGCTCCGAAGAGAAGACGCAAAAGTAAATCGACCAGGCAGTTGAGCCCGCACAAAGTGTTTCGGCACGCTACGCGAGTTGCTCCGCGGCCTCGGATTTGCGCAGGCTGCGATATTTCCAGATGACGAAACAGATGCAGCTTGCAAGCAGTCCCCCGAACGCCCAAAGCAGCGGAGCCGACCATCTCTGGAGCGTTCCCGACCAGATGCGGACAACCGGGCGTCCATAGATCAGGGCGAGCCACGCAATGAACGCGTAACGCAGGCTGCGAGCCGCGCTGAAGACAACCAGGAACCGTCTGCGCGAGACGCCCAACGCACCGGTGGCGAGCACAAATGGGGACAGCGGGAAGGGCGGAGGAAGCACGGCGGGAAGAAAGATCGCGAGGATGCGGTGACGCTCGACCCAACTGACGATTCGCCTCAGAAAACGTGCCGGCACATAGCGGTGCAACGCGGCTTCGCCACCTTTTCTGCCGATGTGCCAAGTGGAGTATCCGCCCAGGATGCTGCCTGCGACGGCACAGGAAGCGAGCAGCCAGGGATTGCCGCTGTGTGCCACCAGCCACAGCAGAAGCAGGTCGGTGCTGCCGGGCAAAGGCAGAGGGACGACCGAGGAATCGATCACCGCGACGGAGAAGAGTCCGAACGCTCCCAAGTGCGTAAGCCAGCGCGGCACCAGCGAGTGATGCACGCGCGGCACAATTGCTTGAGTCGCTTGGCGAATCAACATACCCATACAGACTGGCCCTGCATTCTCATCTTGATGCTAAAGTTTCGGAACCATGAACGTTCGGCACCGAGCGCGAAGAGTTGAGCCAGAGTCTTCTTTGGTCTTGCACCTGGAACCATTCCTGAGTCGTGCGCGCAGTCGAGAACTCATTCAGTTCTCAGGGCGCGAAAAGAGATCCAGTAGTACCGTCGCCAACAAAACATGCAGCGAACCGGGCGCAACGCAAACATGGCCAACAGCCCATCGAATGTGCGCAATTCCGCGGGTTTGAATCGCACGGAATTGCAGCGCGGGCACTTTCGCTTGAAGCAAAGCAGATGAGGCAACCACTCTGGCCAATTCCGGTTTGTAGAGTTCATCCTTCCCACCCCACCCGGCGGTGCCCTTCAGCAAGCTAACGTTAAACGCGCACTTTCGGGCCTGAATTCGAGTCTAGCCATGAAAGCAAATGGCGTATGCTTCCCGTGGCCAGCGCAATGCTGGAATCGGCCGCGCCGTAATAGAGATTGATGGTATCTCCGTCCGCCCCGATGGTCTGCCCGCAGGGGAACACCACGTCATTCACGTCTCCGACGCGCTCATAGGAAGCTTCAGGTCCGAAGATCCAGGACTCTCCGCGTTTCAGGCAGACATCTGGACTTTCCAGGTCGAAGAGTGCCAGGCCCAGACGATAGATGCTTCCCGATGCCGTCTGGCGCACTCCGTGGTAAATCACCAGCCAACCCTCGGCAGTTTCCATCGGCGGGGAGCACAGCCCGATCTTGTTCGCGTCCCACCAGCCGCCACGCCGTGCTTCAAGCATTACTTTATGACCACCCCAGTACTTGAGGTCTGGCGAGTAGGAAATCCACATATGCGTGCCGAGCGCGGTCAGGGGACGGTGGATCAAAGCCCAGCGGCCGCCAATTCTTCTGGGCAACAGCGCCGCGTCCTTGTCCTCCGGCTGCATGATGACTCCGTAGCGCACAAAATTCTTGAAGTCCTTGGTAAGTGCAAGCGAGACTCCTGGACCGCCTCGGGCAAAGGATGTGTAAGCGACCGCGTATTGCTCCAACTCGGGGACGAACGTGATGCGTGGATCTTCGATGCCCCAGATTTCCTCCGGGTACTCGCGCGGATTTGCTAACAGGGTAGGCTTCGCGTCGACCCGCCAGCCATCCACTCCATTCGCGGAACGCGCGGCGCAGAGATGCGACATGCCGCGTCTGTCTTCAACGCGACAGAGGAGCAACGTGTCGCCATCGTCCAGCTTTACGGCTGCTGCGTTGAATACACTGTTGACTGGATAAGGCCAATCGACCCGGCTGAGAATTGGATTGGCGGGATGACGCGTGAAGAGGGGTAGATCGGTAAATGCCTTCAACTCTGCCTGCTCCAGCGCAATGGACTCTGACAACGGCCCGGTATGGATGGTCTCTTTCAACAAGTGACCCTCTCTTCCTGATGCTGTTCTTCTGCGTTTGGTACTTTCACAGCCTGCATCTCGAGCAGAGCCATGAGAAACGAGAGGGTAGACTCAGCTCCCTGATTCTCGTTCACGCGGTCCGGATGCAGGCCGTCCCGGCACCCGCCTGTAGAGGCGTCGTAGAGCGGAACCTGCAGATCGTTCTTGCCGAGGAACCAGCTGAAGGCACGCTGCGCTTCTTCAAGCCACTGCCGTTCGTTTGTGAGCCGATACACCTCGAGGCAGGCGGAGATCGTGGCGCAAGCCTCCACGGGTTGCTGGTCGAAGCGCGCCTTCTCCTTGCCCTCTACGAAGAATCCATTGGAGCCGATCGGCACAAAGACATTCTCATCCCCGCAGTGCTGCTTTTGAACCAGCCAGCGAAGAGACTCGATCCCCGCCTCGATCATTCTCTTGTTATCGCTTCGCCATCCAGCCAGAATCAACGCCTGCGGCAGACGGGCATTCGAATAAGAAAGACTGTTCTCGAACCACTGCCAGGCGCTGGAATGGCTCCGCTCATAAATGTCCAAGAGCTGGTTCGCCAGGGTATTGCGCGCGCCCTGGATGGCCCGGTCCCCTGGAAACCAGTCCAGGTAGGCTTGCATTCCCAGGATGCTAAACGCCCACGCGCGAGGGCTTGTAAACGTAAGCGCGGCAGGGACCGCAGCCTCAAACAGCCTTCCAGTCGCGCCTCTCAAACCTGCATCCTGCGAATGCCCAAGAACATTTCCCAGTGCCCAAAGGGCGCGTCCGTGGCTGTCTTCCGACCCAAAGCTTTCCAGCCATTGCCGGTCATAGCCGAGAAAGTTCCTGAACTTTCCGGAATCGCTATGGAAGGCAAGCCACAGAAACGCCAGATAACGATGGCTGAGGTTGCTGCGTTCCTGCTTGTGGCTCTGCTGCGCGCCCTCGTCCAGAAGGGTCGCCACGATGAGCGCACGTGCGTTGTCGTCGGTCGTGTAGCCCTCAGAGGAATTCGGTACCGTGAAAATGGCATGCTGCAAGATACCCGTGTCGTCCGTCATCCTCAACAGGTGGGCAATGTTCACCTCGGGCAGGTCATCGGCAGCGTTCACCGTCGCATCCTCTCGCCGCGTGGCGCGCGGATGCAAGGAACGTTCGAAACGTGCACGCTGAAAGCTCTCCATATACGCCTGCGCAGTCTTGGGCCACGTGGTTGCGCGCGAGCAGAGATAGGCTCGCTTGCGCATGGCGTGGCGCTCTGCATCGTTTTCCAGCAATTCGATGACAGCATCCGCAATGGCGTCCGGACTATCGAAAGGAACCAGCACGCCTCTTCCATCTGCAAGCAACTCCTTGGCGTGCCAGTAGGGTGTGGAGATGATTGCTTTTCCGGCGCTAAACGCAACGGCCAACGTGCCGGAAACAATCTGCGCCTCTTGCCGGTAGGGGGTGATGTAAATATCGGCCGCTCCTACGTGCGCGATCAACTCCTCCCCACTCACAAAGCGGTTATTGAATATCAGTTGAGCAGAAACGCCGAGTTTCCTGGCGAGATCCCGCAACTCATTGCGGTAGCGTTCTCCCTCTTGCCGCCGAATGTGCGGATGTGTCACTCCAGTGACCACGTACACCACGTTCGGATGTCTGGCCAGAATCGCCGGCAGCGCCTGGATGACGTTCTCAATGCCCTTGTTCGGAGATAGCAGACCGAAGGTAAGCAACACCGACTTTCCTTCCGTGCCGAACAGGTCTTTGTAATAGTTGGGGTCGATAAACGGGAGATCGGGTGCTCCATGAGGAATCACGTCGATCTTTTCGGCGGGAACCTGGTACACCTCCCGCAGGAAGCGAGCTGCCTGCTCGCTCATGACCACGAGACGATCGGAAAGACGGGCAATTTCCTCGAGCACCTCCCGCTGATCCGGGTCCGGATCGCGCAGGACAGTGTGCAGCGTGGTAACCACCGGCATCCTCAACTTGCGCAAAAGGGTCAGAATGTGGCGACCCGCAACTCCGCCGTAGATGCCATATTCATGTTGCAGGCACACAAGATCGTTGCCATTGAAGTTGAGGAATTCTGCGGCTCGCTCATAGGATGCCATATCCTCCTGCTCAAGCTCCAGACGCACACGCTCAGGGTACTCATAGTCTGATTCAGGATCGTTCACGGGAATGGCAAAGAGGCGCTCACTGCCGTATTCATTTGCAAGCGCAGTACACAGGTCTGTTGTGAACGTGGCGATGCCGCACTGGCGCGGCAGATAGTTGCCGACGAATGCAATGCGCGTGGGCAAAGGCAGGCTGCACATTTTTGGCGCAACAGGGGAGTTGTCCGGCGAATAAAGTTCTCCCGCCGGTTTTTCAGAATGAAGCACTTGGGGAAAGAGCATATGATCCTGCTTTCGTTTGCACCGGCGCCGCGTAGAGAAAATGTGCCTGCCTCACGGCCTGCGGATCGAACAGGGAAGCAATGGACCAGCAGCGCGGGGGAGTGCTGGAGATGGCGGATGCGCATGAAGAGCGGAGGCAAGGCACCTTCCGCCAGCATCCCATTCACGCAAGTCAGCGCTTGATGCGGTTCGAATCGATCCAGCCGGATCATCCGATGCGCAGGAGCACCGAGTTTTGTTCTTACGCTTGCGGCTCGCTGGCCGCTGCGGTCACAACCGCGCGGTCAAAGTTGTCCAAATTCACGATCGGGGCGATGGATACGCCCGAGGCAAAACCTTTTGCTCCCGGCCTGTTCACTGGCCTGAGCGGATGCCGGCCGGTATGCGGATGGGCGGCAAAGTAACTCTTCACATCGCATTTTTTGATGAGGCTCATTTGATCTCCAGTCGTTCTGTTGCTTGCTTGAACGGTGCTCGCCAGGAGCGAAGCCCGGATGGCTGAAGGCGAAAAATCCACAACCTGGCTACTCCATTCAGTAGATGCCCTATTCGCCCAAGTGCTGGAACCATAGCTCTTTGCAGGCGCGCGAGGACTGCGGATTCCGCGCCTTCTTCGGCGGCGTCTAGGTCTCTCCTCCGCGTCAACAATGAATTTAGGCGCTTTCAAGCGCCTGAATTGCCGTTCACCGTGCGTATAGAAATACTGACTCAACCGGGGGCTCCGAGGATGGTCATATTTGCTCGCAACTGCAAAGGCCTTTCTTTGCATCGCCCGCGCCAGGCGCCAAGAACCAGATCGCTCCATCCGCACGTATTGGACAAGTTGGACAAGGCATGTGGTCAATCGTGTACAGCCTCGGCTTCGACGAGTGAGAATAATGAAATTCTGGAGGATTTGGTCCTTCCGCAAGGAGGCCGCGATGCTTAAAGAGCAGGCTTTCGGTTCCACTCTCGCGAGGATCATGTTGCCGGTTGACTTCAGCCCATCCTCCCGGGCGGCTCTGAAGATCGCAACTGACCTTGCCGAGCACTTTCATGCCAACCTCTACCTTGTGCACGTGATCCCGACGTTTCCCAATACAACATTTGCGGATTTCGTTCTCGAAGAGTCCGCTCTTCAGAATGCAACAAGAAGCGCGGAAGAGCGTCTTACCAAGTGCTGCGCCAGTCTTGCCGACAGGGGAGTCAAGGCAAGTTACAGTGTTGAAGTTGGAAATGACACGGCAGGAGAAATTCTAGAAGCCGTTGAGCGCGAGCACATCTCACTGGTCGTAATTTCCACACACGGTATCTCCGGCTGGCATCCGCTGGTGTTCGGATCGATTGCCGAGAAGGTTGTGAAACTTGTGCAGTGCCCTCTCTTGCTGCTCCACTCGGCCAAGTCTGCCGGCAGCGTGAAAGCGCAATCGGTACGCGCGATGGAGTGGTGGTAGCGGCGCTGGCTGGGGCATCCTGGCATGGTGGGTACCTTAGTCCGTACCAGCAGCAGAGGAGCGTGCCGCAGCTTCATCGCAGTCCGTGCCTCGACCGAACCACGTCACGAACGTCGCGCAGACCCTCTGCGGAGTGAATCCAGTCTCGGAATCGCGAATTCGAGCGAGCGTGAGCAATCTTGAACAGACTTGAAGGTCTTTGCAGTGAGATGGTTCAGCCCGTGCGTTAGATGAGATTGCGATGGCGCTAGAGAGTGTGGCTACGGTTCTTGAACGCACGATCGTCAGCCTATTCAAGATTGGTCTGGGACGGCCCTGCAAGACAAGACATTGAATCTTACGATCATTGCGGCTCGCGAAGATGCCGTTTTCCCGGGAGGCACCCGATGCAGTTGAAGAAGATTTTGCCTCAATCGCGAGGCTCGCAACTCTTTCGTTTTCTCTCTGCAATCTTTCTGCTGTCGGGTCTTACTCTTCCCCAACAGATCTGGGGTCAGGCAGCTTCCTCAACGCTGCCGCTGTCGCCCTCCGATTGGTCTATGGCCTACAGTGGCCAAGATGCTTCTCTCTCTTCAGTCACCTATGGCGGCCAGCCCGCCCTGGAATGGCAGGTAAGTTCCGCCCTCGGCCATTCGGACTGGGTCAATGACACGCTGCCGCTGCCCACGGACCAGTTGTATACATTCACGGTCGAATTGGCCGGCACCGGCACCGCCGCGCTCAACATCTGGAACGGGCAGGCGAACGTCACGGCCCCGCCCATCCAGCTGACCTCGACGTTCCAAACCGTCAGCGAGACCGTCGCTGTCCTTTCCCCCAACCCGCAGTTTCAAATCCTCGACCCGGATAGCACCACATCGGCCGTCAATGTTTATTTCACGAATCCGACCGTAACTCTTGTAGGCCCGGCGAGCGGTCTCTCGCTGTGGCAAATTGCGTACGGCGGGCAGGACTCCACCCTGATCTCGACGAACTACGATGGTGCGTCTGCGCTTGAATGGCAGGTCAGCTCAGCGCTCGGCCACTCCGACTGGGTCTCCACGTTTCCACCGTTTGCAGCCGGGAACACCTACCAGGTGTCGGCGGAGGTGGCCGGGAGTGGGACCGTAGAAATCAATGTATGGGACGGAAACGAAAATGTTTCCGGACCGCCCATCACACTGACACCGAATTTCCAGACGATCACCGAAACAGTGCTGGCGCTTGCGCCGAACACGGTCGTGGTCTCGCCGAGTACCCCACAGTTCCAGCTGGTGGACCCCGACAATACCGGCTCGTCTGCGCTCACGCTCTACTTCAAGGACGTGATGTGGAAGCAGGTGGTACCGGCCCCGATGCCCCCCACCGGCGTGTCGGCCCAGTTGCAGCGGCGCGACAAAGTCAGGGTTGACTGGAGTGCTCCCGCCCAGTGCAGCGGCAACGGCCTACCGACCATCACCGGCTACGACGTTTACGTCACCACGCAACCCTTCGCTGAGGACTATTCGAGCCCGAGCGCAGTGGTCTCTGGGTGCGGCAGCGGGGCTACGAGCGCCATCGTCCAAATCCCGGGCGGCGGAGCTGGCGGCGACAGGGTCTTCTACACCACAGTCGTGGCGACGAGCGCCGAGGGTAATTCTCCCCCCAGCCCGCAGGTCTCCACCGTTCAGCTCACCGGTGATGACGGAGAAGCCCAGGCTGCAGTGCAGGAGCTGCAGACGTACTATGACTCTTCGACCGGGCTGTTCAACACGACCGGCTGGTGGAACTCCGCCAATGCCCTCGACGCGATCATCGACTACATGAAGGTCACGGGTTCGCGGACGTACATGAGCGACGTTTCCAACACGTTCGCGAAGGCCGTCAACGAGGCGCCGCCGCCGACCCCGGGCAACTTCATCGACACCGCCTACGACGACACCCAGTGGTGGGCGCTTACCTGGCTCAACGCTTACGAACTCACGGGCAACCCCGCCTACCTGCAGATGGTGGAAAAGATACACGCGTACGTAACCACGGCCTGGACGCCTTCCCAGTGCGGCGGCGGGCTCATATGGCAGACGACGAACGCCTACCAGAACTCGGTTACGAACGAGCTCTTCCTGGAGTTGTCCGCCCGCCTCTACCTGGTAACCCACCAAGCGTCGTACCTGCAGTGGGCGCAGAAAGAGTTGTCCTGGTTCGAGGCCAGCGGACTCATCAACTCGTCTAACCTCATCAACGACGGCCTCACCACGTCGTGCCAGAACAATGGCCAGACGACCTGGACTTATAACCAGGGCGTCATCCTGGGCGGGCTCGCCGCGCTGTACCAAGCGACCAATGACCCGGCTTATCTCACGGAGGCACAGCAAATCGCGGATGCCGCCATCAGCACCCTGGTCAGCTCGAACGGCATCCTGACGGAGCCTTGCACAGGATCTTGCCCGTCCCAGAACCCCGACCAAACCCAGTTCAAGGGCATTTTCATTCGTAACCTGGACGCTCTTTACAGGGTGACCGGCAACCAGGCTTACTTGGCGTTCATAGACCTGAACGCGTCTTCGATCTGGGAAAACGACCGCAACATCTACGACCAGATAGGCTTCGACTGGTCCGGGCCGATCAGTGCGCCGGACGAGTCGTTCAATGCCTCCACGTTGAGCTCGGGGCTCGACGCTCTAAACGCCGCCGCCCATGTTCGGCACCGGCAGCATTCGCGCGGAATTCTTTTCGAAGGCCTTCAGTGAGCCGTTAAGTCAAATACTTCAATGCAACATCGTGCCGGAAAGGGCTCCTCGAAATCGAGGGGCCCTTTTGCACATCAATTTCCGAGAATCCTGGGGCTGGGAGGGAGGATTGAACCCCTACGAGAAGTTGTCTCGGCGGATTTTGAGTCAACTTCTGACGTTTTGCAAGACGTTGCAGCCGGTCGCATATCGTCGCATAAGTCATATACACGCCCTATATACCAATCCGGGGTCTGGCTATGAGCGGGTGGTCTCGATTGATCCGGGGTTGGGCCAGCATGGGTAGCAGCCTTGAATACGAAGGTACAAACAAAGGTACAATTACCGAGGCCCTATGCTCTTTAAAGGACTTACGTTTCCTTGGAGTACCGGGTAATGTACCGTAACTCTATGATTCTTATATGACTTGGACTCTGTCACGGCAGAGGTAGCGGCTTCGAGACCCGTCGTACCAGCCAGATTTCAAGGGACTTACAGCGATTTTGGCCATTCCTGCCGCCCTAGACCTAGATTAAACCAGAGATTGTTCAACGTTCTCTGCGACCACTGCTAGGAACGCGGTGGGCAATCCCGGGCCCTGATGCTTGCGCTGGAACATGGGCTGCTACCCCGGTGGGGTATGGCTACTTTCCTGATCAGTAAGGTTTGTGAAAAGGTGCATCGGGATGCCCTTTCGTGCACCTTGTTCACAGATCGCAAACCTGATGCCAAATAAAAGAGGCCCCTCTTGGGCCTCGTTAACTGCTGATTCTATTTGATTTTTTGGCGGAGAGGGGGAGATTCGAACTCCCGATAGCCTTGCGACTATGTCTGATTTCGAGTCGGGTCAATGATGTATTGTTATCAATCATTTAGCGGATGGATGGCCACTTTTTGAGCTAGTTGGAATCGTCTTCTTATCGTAGTGGCTCATGGCCGCAGCGATGGCCGCAACCTGCCCTTCTACGCAGAGAAAAGGGTTGACCAATATATGCCATTGGCATATAGTTTTTCTATGCAGACGGTGGTCGAAACCCCGATGTACCTGAGAGCCGCCGCAGACCTCTATAGCGAAGCGGACCGGGAAGAAATCGTTCGCACCATCGCCGCTTACCCGGAGGCCGGAGACTTGATGCCCGGCACAGGAGGGTATCGCAAGCTGCGCTTTGCACGTTCCGGCAAGGGAAAACGCGGCGGCGCACGAGTCGTTTATCTGTACGGCGGTGAGGATCTGCCGATCTTCCTCATCACCGTGTATGCCAAATCGGAGAAGGGCAATTTGAGCAAGGCCGAGCAGAATGCCCTGGCCAAGATGGCGTGTGTGGACGGCGAAGAGTTTCTTTGCCGAAACCAGGGGGAAACGATGAGCAAATTGTTTAAAGAGATGGCACAAGGAACGGCTGAAGCCCGCGCCTACATGGAAGGTGAGCGCAAGGGTTACAAGGTCACTCTGCCGGAGACTGTGGACGTGCGAGGTCTCCGCAAGCGCCTGCGCCTGAGCCAGGGGCGATTCGCAGATAAGTTTGGTTTGTCGGTGGATGCAGTTCGTCATTGGGAGTCTGGGCGTCGCCAGCCGGAAGCCGCCGCGCGTGCGCTTCTTATCGTCATTGCCGCCGACCCTGAATTTGTGATGCGTTCCTTGGCTAAGAGTGCTTGAGCGCGAGTAGAGGGCTACCCGATAAGTAGGGGGTAATCTCGTCGATGTCTATTCTCTCCCAGGTCTCGGAATCGAGACATGGGGCACCCGGCACGGGTGAAGCGTGGAGCAGATCTCTCCTATTCGCTGTAGTAAGTGATCTCTCGGTATTGTTCTACCCACGGCGTGAAGCCCAAGGTCGGCCATCTGGCATCCCACTGAGTCTCATGCCTCCTAATCCAATCGCCGTTCGCGTTGACTTCGTATGTCGAATGAGTAGCCGTTGTCAACTTACCATCCTTATACTCCTGCTTTTCCGTCTCTCTTCCTCTATCATCATATTTCATTACGGATTTATAGTTTTGCCCCGGATGCGAATCTTCAACTTCAAGCCCACGGCTATCATATTTCGAGACAAAATAGTAGCTTGTACCCTTTGATCCCCCTTCCACTGTCTCGTCAAGGTTGATCCTCGAAGTCATGTAAGAAATCCCCTCATCTAAAGTAAGTTCATGCACCTCGCGCTTTCCGTCACACGCAATGGAAATCAACGAATTTTGTAGTCCATCTTCCGTATATTCAAGTTTTTCTTCCCCCATACATTGCCCATTATAAGAATATTGATAATCTTCCACACGTCCGTCCTGATTAAACTTCCTTCGAGAAATATTCACGACGGCTGGTCCCCTCACATATTTACGTGATGCCTCGTCGTAGGTGTAGTTGGCCTCGCTTTCATTGAATTCCTTTACAATTCCGTGAAATCCTTCGTTCTCTCGATCCGTGACTGCAAGGCGACCTGCTGTTTTTACAGAAATGTTTCCCTCGGCTATCCGGCCCACCACGTGACCGCCAAAAACACGAATCGGTATCGCAAAGTTCAGATTCTGCCCCTCAATTAAGCTGGAAACCGCCAGCCCTATGACCTCCCCGTGCTTGTTGACTACGGGGCCACCGCTTGAGCCCGGAGAAATCGGGGCGTCGATCTGGAGCAACCCAGCCTGGGACCGGATCGCGCTAACAATACCCTTCGAAAATGTAGCCTCAAGGCCCTCAGGGTTACCTGCCACGAGAATATCCTCGCCAACGACGGCATCATCTTTGCTACTCGGGAGCGGTCTACCCTTGGCATCAGCAAGGTAAAGCACGCATATATCGCGTTTCAAGCTAAATGCTTGTACCTCGGTGATTTTGTAAGTTACATCCTCTGATACCGACTTCACATAGCCCTGTGACGCCTTCTTCATCACATGCAGGTTGGTCACCACCAAGTTGGGTGCGATGAAGAACCCGCTTCCCTGAGCCACCGCGTTTCCTTCATGATCTTGCGTGACGACGACAACCAATGATCTCTTGACGCGGGCTGCAATCTCGCTGGTCGTGAGGACGGGGGCTTGCTGATTCTTCTTTGCAGCCTGCGCTGGAGCCGTTCTCGCCAGACAGCAGGACAGCAGCAGCAGAGCGGCGAAGCTGGAGCCAATCTTTCGGGGAACCATAGCTACGATTGTGCCACCTGAATCCGCCGCGAGCAAATGCCAGGTCAGCCCCGCGCAGATCCAATTCGACCATGTGGTACTCTTTGAACGCCGATCCAGAAGGGGCGACGAGGAGGAATGATGTCCACAGAGCTTGGAGATGTTCAATTCAAGGTAAAAGAAGGCTTGCCCGACCCTTTCATCGTTGCAGAGCCACGGTCAAGAAACGGCGTATTGCCAGGCGGGATTAAAGGGATGGGGTTTACGCTCTACACCAAAGACCTTGAGGAAGCGGAGAGAATTGCCAAGTACCTTAATGAAGAAGTGCGCCAGGTTTTTATCGAGCCGAAGGAGGCAAAATGAGCATGGAAAACCTATTTGCATTGGGTCTCACAACTCTCGTCAGTGCGTTCGTCGGCTCCTATCTAGCCAGCTATCTCAAGAAAAAGGGCGAGAACCTCGCCACCCACGAGGACATTGATAAGCTCGTCGATCAAGTGCGCGCGGTCACGACGGCCACAAAGGAAATTGAAGAGAGGATCGAAAGTTCCGTATGGAGTAAACAACGGCATTGGGAAATGAAGCGGGATGCGCTTTTCGCTACTGTTCAAGCGCTCGATCGCACCAAATCCGCCTTCATTGAATTATGGGCATCTCAAGTTTTCGAGGTTGGCGATCCCGAATACAAAGAACGAAAGCGAGTATCTACTGAGAAATGGTTGGCAGAAATTTCTCGATATGACGAAACGCGAAGCAGTACGTCTTTGGTATGCAGAATTGCAGTGCGTAAAGCGTTGGGCGAAGCGAGTCAACTCTTTCGATCAAGTGCGGCATTGGTATTCAAGTCTAAACTCGATAATGACGAGTTTGCGGCGGCTAGCGCTACTACCAGAGATGCGATCAAAAAGGTCTATGAATTGGCCCGCGCTGAATTGGGAATCGTCTTGGCGGAGGAAGAGGCTGTCGACGTCCCTACATCTCACTCCAGTGGATCTTCGGCAAGTCCAAGCCCTGATTAGCAAGCCCTGCAGCGCCTAACCGGCTTTAACCGGTTTGGCCTTTTCGGTGTCACTTTCCTGGTCAGTTGGGTTTGTATTTCGGTGCCTTTCTGTGCCCTCAAGTGCATGTTTCCCACAAAAGGCAAGCTTCCTACCAAAAAGTACAGGGGCCGTGATAGGCCCCTGTGTGTTGATTACACTGATCTTATGGCGGAGAGGGGGAGATTCGAACTCCCGATAGCCTTGCGACTATGTCTGATTTCGAGTCAGGTGCATTCAACCGGGCTCTGCCACCTCTCCGCGTTTTAACCTCTTTTGTTTCTCGTGCTTACCTCTTGCGCTTCCTTGGCTCTTTTGCTCCGGAAACTCCGGAACTCCAGGCAAAGCCGACGTCGCGCACAGGGCGATCGGTCCTCCCTAGTCTACCGGCAAAAGCATCCCGGTGGCAATGCCGAGTGTGCCAGTGCCGCATCCGCGTTCCAGGCTGCGATCCCGGTTCCCGATCCGGTTTGTGGTGAGGCCGATCCGGGAAGAGCGGACGCTATGCAGCGGGCCTTTTCGGGCTGTCCTTCAAAAGCCCGAGCCGCACCAGGCTTTCGGCGGTGGCGACGATGGCCTCCTCGGCCGATCGCGGCGCCCAGCCCAACATGCGCACCGCTTTTTCGCTGGTGCCATTCTTCCGCTTGCCGAGTTCAGGAACGATCTGCTTCACCCCCGGATCCCACATTGCAGCCAGGCGCACCAGCCAGTCGGGAAGTTGCCGGGTCGACACTCTTCTGGCGGCCGCGCCCATGCGGTTCTTCAGCAACTTGCCAAGGTCGAGAACTGACACAAAGTCTCCTGCGACGGCCAGGAAGCGCTCGCCCTTGGCGGCGGGGTGCGTCATGGCGCGAAGGTGCAGATCAACCACATCGCGCACATCGACGACGCCGAAATAGAGTCGCGGGAAACCCGGCAGATCGCCATTCATCATGCGCTGCACCCACAGGATCGAGGTTGAAAAGTCGGGCCCCAGCACCGGACCAAAGACGCCGACCGGATTGACGACGGAAAGCTCCAGGCCGCCGCCCTCTTTGGCGATGAAATCCCAGGCCGCGCGTTCGGCCAGGGTCTTCGACTTCACGTAGGCGGTCACGCCATCGCCGGCAATGTTTGTCCAATTCGTCTCGTTGAACGGAGCTTGCTGCGGCTTCTGGCCGTAGCCGATGGCCGCAAAGGACGAGGTCAGCACCACGCGCTTTACACCGGCGTCGCGCGCGGCGCGCAGCACGCGGAGCGCACCATCCCGCGCTGGGACAATCAGTTCGTCCTCGTGTCTGGGGATGTTCGGAGGAAAGGGAGACGCCACGTGCAGCACGAACTCGCAGCCGGCGACGGCCTCTGCCCAGCCTGCGTCCTTTTCCAGATCGGCGGCGATGAACGATAAGCGTTCGCCCGCCTCGGCGCCGCCAGCACGGAGCAGGTCGCGCACCTCATCCTCGCGCTTCAGGTTCCGCACTGTGGTGCGTACTCGATAACCCGCGGCCAGCAATTGCAAAATGGAATGACTGCCGATAAAACCTGAGCCGCCTGTAACTAGAACTGTGCTCATCGCCTTGCCCTCGTTGTTGAGAGACGGTTCTTCGGCTTCCCGGGTTTCACGCGGACCATGGCCGGAAGTGCGATTTGTCGAAGGCAAGTCTGTTACGGAATGCGCGTAGCGAGCAGCGCAGCCTGGGCGGAGGCTTCCTGCGGGCCGGGCAGATTGGCATACCCCGCAAGGATGCGTCCCTTGCGGAAGACGCAGATTCCGTCCAGATACTGTGCTTTTGCCTGGAATGCTTCATCGCCGATTTGCGCGGGGGTTGCGCCTTCAAACCGTTCGCGCAGCTTCTTCATCAGGGCCGCAGCGGATTCCGGCGTCTCTTCCAGCACGATGAATGCCTGTCCCTGCTTGTACTTCGCTACATAGCCGCGCTTGAGGATCCGCAGGCCTAAAACGCTTTCGGGAACCATGCGGGCGGAAATGAGGTTCTCACTGGAAAACCATCCCAACGCCTCCGGGGGCGTCTCCCGGCCCTCCAGCCTCGTCTGCATTTTGTCCGCGAAAGCCTCCAGCGCGGCGGTGTAATTGCCGTCCGGCTTGGCGTCGGTCATCACCAACTCAACGAAGTACTTGCCCTTGGCGAAGCTCACGCTCTGCGGCTGGACCTGTCCGCCCATTCCGATTTTGGCAATGGGGAGATTGGGGTCTCGGTTGGCGGCGAACATGCCGTAGGCCGAGTCGGCATCGCTCATCTCGGAGACGTCGATGGCCATCGTGGTTCCCGCTGACGCGCAGTCCACTCCCTGCATGTGCGTGAAGCCGTAGACCAGGTAGCCTTCTGCGCCGCCATCCTTGTAGTCGTAGAGGTTGTCCGCGGCGTACTGGCGCTTGGGCCCGGACTGCTCCCAGCCGGGCACGAAATGGCAGTCGAGGAACTCCTGCGCGTGTGCGACTCCCGCCGCACACGCAAGCGTCAACAGCAGACAGACAGCCTTCATGCGAACAGTTCCTGGGCGCGCGTCATGCGGTCGGCAACGTGCACGCCGTGCGGGCACTGGACCGTGCATTCCGCGCAGTCGCCGCAACGTACCGCAGCCTGCGCAGCGGGCAGTTCACTAAACCGCTCACGACCAAGCGCGAACTGGCGATAACCGTCGGCATAGGTAAGGAAGCGCAGCACATCGGCCACCGGCAAACCCTTCTGGCAGGTTCCATCGCACTGGCCGCAGAGGCGGCAATAGATCGGCTTGATCTGCTCCAGATGCGCGGTCAGCACCTTTTCGTCGGTGGGGGAGTACGGATTGGCCATGGCCTTCAGGTTCTCTTCCAACTGGTCCATGTCCGTCATGCTGGGAATGGTGGTGGTGATGCCGGGCTTCCTGATGACCCACTTCAGCGCGGCCAGCAGAGCGCCATCCCGATGCAGCTTCTCATAGGTGGGATCGGTCGGCTTCAAGCTGCGAAATCCTCCCGCCATCACCTTCATGCCCACGATGCCGATTCCCGCCTTGGATGCGGCTTCAATCGCCTGATCCATGCTGGCGTCCATGGAGAAGTTGTAGGCCACCAGCGCCACGTCGAAGACGCCCTTCTGCGCCATCCAGGGCAACAATTGCTGCTGGCCGCCATGCGTGCTCACGCCGGCGAAGCGGATCTTGCCTTGCTGCCTGGCAATCTGCTGCGCCTCGATCATGTCGTCGTGAATCTCGGCCGGACTGCCCTTGGCATGCAGGTACCAGATGTCCACGTAATCCGTCTTCAGTTCGCCCAGGCTGGTGTCCAGCTCCTTGAGCAGGCTGGCCTTGTCGCCGGCGGCCGACTTGGTGGAGAGCACAATCTGCTTCCGCTTGGCTCCCAGAGCCGCGCCCACCATGCGCTCATTGTTCCCGTGCTGATAGCCGCGCGCGGTGTCGAAGTAGTTGATGCCCATGTCGGCGGCGCGCTCGATGACGCTGGGGTCCGAGGTGATCATGCAGCCGAAGCCCACCGTGGTCACCTTCAGCTTGGTGCGGCCCAGGGTTCTCAATTCCAGTTTCGGCGCGGCGCTGGAAGGCTCGGTCAATGCGCCTTCAGCGGAAGGCCAAAGCCCGGTTTTTGCGCTGGCAAATCCCATGCGGGAGCCTGCGCCAATCACAGGAAGAATCAAACCGGCGGAAAGAAAGGCACGGCGAGACGTTTTTGACTTCATGGATGCACCTCGATTGGGAGACAAACCATCATAGTCCCCTTTCGAATCCGCTCTCAACCTGGAAATACTGCTCTTCGAGTTAGAGCAAAGTCACACAAGAGGAAGCGCTTGGGCTCATTGGGTTTATCCGCGGGGCTATATTCAGGTGGGGTTGAAGATAGGGTTAAAATCCTATTTCGCGCACTGGTGCGTGCGTGGGAAACTCCCTCTTCTTTATCCGACATGGGCAAATCAACTGGCCGTCAATGAGGTTTGAGCCTTGTAGGCCGGTGCGCGGTGACCGGCGCACTTGGGAGCCCGAAATCCCGCGGCTAGAAAAGGAATCAGCTCCTGCAACGTGTCCTCCACCCGGAGCGGGTCGCATCGTCCCTCGGAGAAGGTGGAGATTCTGCTGGGTCCCGTGGCCGTGTAGTTGATGGTGCCCAGCGTAAAGTGGAATCGCCACAGCACGTCTTCATAGGCGAGATGGGGCAGGCAGTGCTCGAGGGCGCTGACAAAAATGGTGGTCGAATGGTCGAAGTTGGCCGCCACCAAGGCCTCCAGCGCCGCGGCGTTCTCGGCTGCCAGCAGCGCGCGCAGGCGCGTAAACTCCGAAAGGCCGCTGGCGTCTGTGGTAATCGCCAGCGCGGGCCGGATGAAAGCCTCAAGAACCTTTTCGAGGGAAGGCGCTGCACCACCCCGGCTAAAGCTTTGCAACAGCCTCATGCGCTCCGCATTCAACGGCTCGCAGTGGCGGCGGTAAAGCTGCGAAAGCAGCCCGTCCTTGCTGCGAAAGTAATAGCCCACCAGGGCGGAGTTCACTCCCGCCTCATACGCAATGTCGCGTACTGAAACGCGATCTACCCCGCGAGCTGCAAACAGATGCAGCGCTGCGGCCAGCAGCCTTTCACGGGAGTCCAAGGTTGCGTTCCCCGGCGATTCAACTTGCGCGCCGCTCTTCGCCTCGGTCGCTTCCTCAGCTTTCAAGTTTGTGCGCTTTATCTCGATAGCCGTACTCCGTTCGCTACGTTGAAGGGAAGAACCGCATCCTCCCCTGTTCGCACACGTTCTCTGCCGAGCCCGGAAGGAAAACACACATGAAGAGAGATTGAACATATTGATAGATGCAGGAACAGTCAGAATGGTTTTCAGGCAGGGGCAAAGTATCTTGTCTTCGGGCGCAGCGTGAGTGACCGGAAGCCTTTACACAGGCGCAAATTTTTACGATTGCTTGCCGGACAGCCAGTGGCAGAATGGGCGTCCGACCAACCTGAAACATCGATTCTTCACGGGCTTTGCCGGGTTCGATGACGCCGGGGGCCGCGTTCGTCCCGCTCGCGCAGGAACAACTCAGCCTTGCAATCGGAACAGCGCCAGGGGAAGTATCCGAAAAGCGGTGCCACCTTCAACTCCACGAAGCCTGCTCGCATGAGCCGGTGCATCCTGTTGCCCTGGCACTTGGGACACACCATTTCCACCTTCTCCTTGCAACCGTGAGATAAGTATGCGATGACGATCGTTGTCAGCATCGGTTCCAAAGAGTCTCAAGGCGAGATCTTCCGCTGCGCAATCTTCACCAAGGTAACTGATTGGACCGATCCTGTCATCGCGGCTTCGCTCGAGGAAAGGGAGCAGGGTTCAGGAAGTTACCTCCCACAAGAATCCGCGGGCCGTCTGCTTTTCTTCCGCTCGTTCTCGATCGGAATCAGGAGACGCCCTTTTCTTGCCCCCGGACTTGTGGGAAGACCACCTTCCCGGCTAGAGTGATCCTTCGGATTTCCGCTGCCCGGTTCCGTGGCGGATTTCCATTCGCCTGGAAGAGGGACGAATCGATGCGAATCTCCGCCTTTGTACGCCGCAGCCTTCTGCTTCTGCTGGCGGCGTCTCCTGCCGTGTCCTATGCGCAGTTTCAGGACCCCACCCCGGAAGAGCTCAAAATGACCGCTTACCCCAAGGCGCCCGGAGCCCCCGCGGTCTACCTTTACCGCGAACAGACCACCATAGATTCCCAGCACTTCGAGAGCTTCTACGAGCGCATCAAGGTGCTGACGGAAAAGGGCAAGGACCTGGCCACGGTCAAGATTCCCTATGAACATGGCGACTTCAAGGTGACCGACATCCAGGCCCGCACCATTCACCCCGATGGAACGATTTTTCCGTTGATTGCCAAGCCAACCGATCTGACGGATTTCAAGACCAAGGGATATCAGTTGAACACCATCGTTTTCACGCTGCCAAACGTTGAAGTCGGCTGCATCCTGGAATACCGCCTGAAAATGAAATACGACGAGGAATCCATGGCACCGCCGGTATGGAATATCCAGCAGCCCTACCTGGTGCAACATGCGCACTATTTCTTTCATCCGACCGATCCCGGCTCGGCCCGGAAATTGATGTATCAGGAGAACCTCGGGAACGATCAGAAAGTCGTCGTGGACAAGAAGGGCAATTACACCCTCGATCTGACCGATGTCCCGGCCACGCCCGACGAAGACTGGATGCCTCCCCTGAACACAATCAACTGGCGGGTAAAGTTCTACTATTCTGCATTTTCAACAGGGACCGCGTTCTGGGAGAGTGCCACCGGCTTCTGGTCCAGGGAGGCGGAAGACTTTATGCGCCCAACCCCCTTGCTGAAGAAGGCTGCTGAAGAGATTGTGTCGCCTGGCGACTCGGAGCAAATCAAAGCCCAGAAGATTTATGCGGCGGTTATGAAACTGGACAACACAGACTTCACGCGCACCAAGTCGGAGGCCGAGCGCAAGAAGGAAAAGCTGAAGGAAATCCACATCGCAGAAGATGTGTGGAAGCAGCAGAGCGGCTCGGCTTCCCATATCGCGCTGCTCTATGTTGCCCTGGCCCGCGCGGCCGGCCTTACGGCATGGCCCATGCAGGTAGTGAACCGCGACCGGGCGGTTCTCGATGGCAGCTATCTTTCCAGATATCAACTGGACGACTACATCGCCATCGTTTCCATTGGCGGCAAAGAGGTTTATCTCGACCCGGGCCAGAAGATGTGTCCCTTTGGGGCGCTGCACTGGAAACACACCCTGGCGGGCGGATTCCGCAGTTCAGAAAAGGGCACCGCTATAGATGGAACACCCGCTGCCAGCTACAAGAGCGCTTCGGTCCAGCGCATTGCGGATCTCACTGTCACTCCGGATGGCAACGTGAGCGGCACGGTCCGTTTCGTCATGACCGGCCCCGAGGCTCTTCACTGGCGCCAGGCGGCCATCCTCAACGACACCGACGAAGTGAAGAAGCAATTCAACGAGTCCTTGCGCGACTCCCTTCCGGAGGGCGTTCATGCGGACTTCGATCACTTCCTCGGCCTGGACGAGTACAACTCGTCGCTCATGGGCATCGTCCATATCGATGGCAGCCTGGCCGCCACCACAGGCAAACACTTCTTCCTGCCCGGCCAGTTCTTCGAGTCGCAGGCCAAGCACCCTTTCGTCGCCCAGGAACAGCGCATCACGCCGGTCGATGTGCACTTTGCCCGCCTGGAGCAGGACGACGTAACCTATCACCTCCCGGACGGTTACACCGTGGAGAGCGCGCCGCCGGCATCCAGCATTCCCTGGCCCAATCACGCCATGTTCAAAATTGCGTCCAATGTTGAGAGCGGTTCCGTCACAGTGGAACGAACCATGGCCTACAACTTTACCGTGCTCAGCCCCAAGGAATACCCTAGCCTCCACGACTTCTTTCAAAAGGTTGCCACGGCCGATCAGCAGCAGCTCGTGCTGGTTCGCGCCGCTCAAGCGAAAGGAAACTGATTTTGGGTCATCCGCGTTGGGCCCGTTTTGTCACGTTCCGTATCGTCGCCGCAGCGCTGCTTCTGCTGGCCAACCTTCCTGCGCACGCCGGCTTGTTTTCGAAATCCCAACCTGTGCCGCAATGGGGCCTGGACGCTGCCAGGACCAAGACTCCCGATTACGCCAAGGATGCCGCGGCCGTCGTCCTCTTCGATGAGTACCTTGAGACCGTCGACGGCCAGGGCCGCGCCGTCGAACGCGAGCGCCAGGCCATCCGCATCCTCAAGCCCCAAGGGCGCGGTACCAGCTGCAATGTCGAATACGACGTGGATGAAAAGATCAACTACTTTCGCGTCTGGACCATCGGCGCCGACGAGAAGCAGTACCCGGCCCAGGACACCGACTTCATTGAAGAAGGCGACACCGGCGTTCCCATCATGCTCTCCACCCGCAAGGTGCGCGTTGCGCATACTCTGGCGGTCGATGTGGGTGCGGTCGTCCTTTGCGAGTCAGAGGAACTGATGACGCCCTATTCCCAGGAAGAGGTTTGGAGCATTCAGGGCGGCTATCCCATCGTCGATGAGGAGCTGGAAGTGGACCTGCCCGCGGGCCGCGCGCACACGGAATCGTGGCACAACCACGATGGCGTCAAGGGGGTTGAAGTGGCGCCCAACCACTGGCGTTGGGAGATCAAGGACATGCCCGCCCTGATCCTGCGCGATCTGCCCTCCGCGCCGGAACGCGCGGCGCTGCTGGCGCGCATGTCGGTGCAGTGGGGCGATGCCGCCGTTGAAGGGAGAGACAACCAGTGGCGCGCCATCGGCCAATGGGTCACCACGCTCGAGGCCAACCGTCCCGACCCCTCGCCTGAAATCACCGCCAAGGTCAACGAACTCATCGCCGGTGCTCCGGATTTCTACACCAAACTCAGCCTCATCACCGCTTCCATCCAGCGCGACATCCGCTACTTCATCGTGATGCGCGGCATTGGCGGGCTGCAGGCCAACCACGCCGCCGACATCTTCCGCAATCGCTACGGCGACTGCAAGGACAAGACCACGCTGCTGATTTCCATGCTTCAGGTGGCCGGCATCCACGCCTATTACATGCCGGTGGACGATCGCCGCGGCGTGGTCACCCCAGAGAGTCCATCTCTCGCAGGCAACCACATGATTACCGCCATTGAGATTCCGTCCGGCATCGAAGACCCGCGCCTGATGGCCGTGGTCAAAGCCAAGGACGGCAAGCGTTACCTTATCTTCGACCCCACCAACGAGCGCACCCCGGTGGGCAATCTGCCCTCTTACCTCCAAGGTGGCTACGGAATTCTCTCTGCCGGCGCAGCCAGCCAAGTGATCGCGTTGCCCGTGCTCGCTCCAGAGGCGAACGGCACCGAGCGCAAGGGCGACTTCACGCTCACTGCCGACGGCACGCTGACCGGCTCGGTGGATACTTTCCACTCCGGCTCAGAGGGCGCCGAGTTGCGCATGTTCCTCAAATACACCGATGAAAAGCAACGGCGCGAGTACTGGGAAACCAGGGTGGCGCGCGATGTGCCCGGCGTGGTGCTCAATTCCTTTGAGTTCGTCCAGCCTACGGCCTTTGACAAGCCGCTTGAATTTCACCTGAAGCTTACCGCGGCGCAATACGCCCATCAGGCCGGCCCGCTTCTACTGGTTCGCCCCCGCGTGGTCGGCACCCACGCCGAGCCCTTCAACGAAAAGCCGCGCACGCTGCCTATCGACCTGAACGCCACCGGACGCTGGCACGACAGCTTCGACATCACGCTGCCTGCCGGCTACGTGGTCGATGAAACTCCGGAGCCAGTCTCGATTGACCGCGACTTCGCCAGCTACCACTCCGCGGTGACGGCCAAGGGCAACCGCCTGCACTACGAGCGCGAATACGTGGTGCGGCAGGTGGAGCTTCCCGCCGCCCGCGCCGCCGACTTCCGCTCCTTCGAGTCCGCCATTCTGGCAGACGAAAAAGGCACGGCGGTACTGAAAAAGCAGTAGATGCGCACAAATGCCCTTCTCGCACAAAAGGGGATGAGCCGAAGCCCATCCCCTTTTGAAGCGCACCGGCCGCAGACAGCTTTTTACACACCGGTGATGTTGCCTTCTTCGTCCATATCGATGCACAACGCTCGAGGCGCGTGGGGCAGGCCCGGCATCAGCATCATGTTGCCGGCCACGGCCACCAGAAAGCCCGCGCCCGCCGACAGTTGCAGGTCCGAGATGCGCAGCGTCCACCCGGTTGGGGCGCCAGTAACTTTCGGATCGTCGCTCAGCGAGTATTGCGTTTTGGCGATGCACACCGGCAGCCCGCCAAATCCCCACTCCGTAAAGCGTTCCAGCTTCTTCCGCGCCTGCTCGCTATACTCCACGTCCTTCGCGCCGTAGACCAGGGTCGCGACTTTGCGGATTTTTTCCTCCGGCGTTTCGTCCAGCGCATAAGCCGGCACAAGGACCGGCGATGGATTGGCGGCCATGGCTTTGACCACCTTTTCCGCCAGGTCCATCGCTCCCCGTCCGCCCTTTGCAAAAGCCTCGACAAACGAGCAAGGCACCCCCATCCGCGCGCATTCGGCGGCAATCGCTTTCAGATCTTCGAGGCTATCGGTGGGGAAGCGATTGATGGCGGCCACCACCGGAACGCCGAAGCGCTGCAGGTTTTCGATGTGCCGGTCAAGGTTCGGGAATCCCGCCTCCAACACGCCTTCTCCCTGACCGCGCAGGCTTTGCACCGTGGTCACCAGCACAGCCGCGGCCGGCTGAATGCCCGACTCCCGCATCACGATGTCGAAGTATTTTTCCGCGCCCAGATCAGAGGCGAAGCCGGCCTCGTTGACCACGTAATCGGCCAGTCGCAGGCCCATCTGTTGCGAAAGCACACTGCTGGTGCCGTGGGCAATATTGGCGAAGGGCCCTGTATGAACCAGAGCCGGCGTGCCTTCCGTGGTCTGCACCAGGTTGGGCAGCATCGCTTCGTCCAGCAGAGCCATCATGGCCCCGGTCGCGCCCAGGGCGGCAGCCGTCACCGGGCGGCCCTTGCGCGAGGCGCCCACCACAATCGCATCCAGACGTCGCCGCAGGTCGGCGCGGCTTGAAGCCAGTCCGACCACGGCCATAATCTCCGACGCTGCCGTAATCACGAAGCCCGTCTCGCGGTTGGCGCCTTCGCCCTTGGCGCCCACCGAAACGGTGACGTGGCGCAGCGCGCGGTCGTTCATATCCAGAGCCCGCGGCCAGGTCACTCCGGTCGGGTCCAGATCCAGTTCGTTGCCGTGGAAGATGTGCGAATCGACAAGCGCCGCAAGAAGGTTGTGCGCGGCGGCAATGGCGTGAAAGTCGCCATGAAAGTGCAGATTGATCTTCTGGCTGGGTTCCACCTGCGAAAGCCCGCCGCCCGCCGCGCCGCCTTTCATGCCGAAGACCGGGCCCAGCGAGGGCTCGCGCGAAGTCAAAATCGCCTTGCGGCCGGTGCGTTCCAGCCCCTGGGCCAGACCGATGGCCACCACCGTCTTGCCTTCGCCGTGCTTGGTCGGCGTGGTAGCCGTGACCAGGATCAGCTTGCCCCGCACCGGAAATGCCGGGTCGGCGAGCAGGCCGAGTTTGAGTTTGGCGCCATAGGCGCCGATCGAGTCATAGTGTGCCGGTGAAAGCGAGAGCCGTTTGGCAATCGTTTCAATGGGCGCGATCGGTGTGTTCATTGAATCTCCCGTGAAACAAACGACCGAAGTATACGCCGCCCGCTCGCCGCCGGGTGTGACGCCTGCACTTCCCACACACTGCGTTTTTGCGGATAGGACGTTCTTGATCCGGCCCTCCATTCGTGGGATCGTCTCCGAGCCTTTCAGCACGAAACTTGCCGTAGAACGAATCACAACAAGTGACGAGAAAGAACTGATTCGGGGCACCAAGGTCTGTGCAATCCCAGGTGCCCAAATGCGAGGCACCTGGGGCAACCATCTTCAGAGGTTGGCTTACTTCTCCCGCCAGCGCCTTACTCGCCGATTGGCTCCAGGTGCGCAGTAAAGTGCCGCAGGAACGGTGCCTCGTAGGTCAGTTTCATTCCGCGAATCTGCGCGCGGTTCTTCCACACTTCCAGAATCACCTCCACCAGGTAGTCGATGTGGCTCTGCGTATAGACGCGCCGCGGAATTGCCAGCCGCACCAGGTCCATCTGCGCCGAGCCGGCGAACATCAGCGTGCCAATCTCCACCGACCGCACACCGCCCACCAGGTAAAGCTCGGCGGCCAGCGCCACTCCGGGAAACTGCTCCTGCGGAATGTGGGGCAGAAACGCCCGCGCGTCCAGATAGATGGCGTGCCCGCCCGGCGGCTGCACAATCGGCACTCCTTCTGCCGCAATATGATCGCCCAGGTAAGCCGTCGAAGCAATGCGGTAGCGCAGGTAGTCCTCTTCCAGAGCCTCCTGGATTCCCACAGCAATCGCCTCCAGATCCCGTCCGGCCAGGCCGCCATACGTCGGGTAGCCCTCGGTCAGAATCAGCAAATCCTTCTCCTGCTGCGCCAGATGGTCGTCGTTGGTGCACAGGAAGCCGCCGATGTTGGCCATTCCGTCCTTCTTGGCCGACATGGTGCACCCGTCCCCCAGGCTGAACATCTCCTGCGCAATCTCTTTGGGCGTCTTGTGCTCGTATCCCTTCTCGCGCAGCTTGATGAACCAGGCATTCTCGGCAAACCGGCAGGCGTCGAAGTAGAGCGGAATCCCGTGCCGCCGGCAGATCGCGCTCACCTGGCGCACATTCTCCATCGAGACCGGCTGGCCGCCGCCGGAGTTGTTGGTCACCGTCAGCATCACCAGCGGAATCCGCTCCCGGCCCACCCGCTCTATCAGCGCTTCCAGCGCCGCCACGTCCATATTGCCCTTGAAAGGATGCTGCAAAGCCGGCTGACGCCCCTCGGCAATCAACAAATCCACAGCCTCGGCGCCGGTAAACTCCACATTGGCCCGCGTGGTGTCGAAGTGCGTGTTGTTGGGAACCACGTCTCCCTTTTTGGCCATCACGCCAAAGAGAATCCGCTCGGCCGCGCGCCCCTGGTGCGTCGGAATCACGTGCTTGTAGCCGCAAATGTCCTGGATCGATTTGCGAAAGCGCTCGAAGCTGCGGCTGCCCGCGTAGCTCTCGTCGCCTTCCATGATGGCTGCCCACTGGTGCGTCGACATGGCGCCCGTGCCCGAATCCGTCAGCAGGTCGATCAGCACATGGTCGGCGGCGAGCAGAAACAGGTTGTAATGCGCGGCCTTCAGCAGCTTTTCGCGCTCTTCGCGCGTGGTCCAGTGAATCGGCTCGACACTCTTGATCCGGAATGGTTCGATGATGGTCTTGAACGGCATAGATAAACTCCTCTGGAATTTTCGGCAACCCTTCTTCCAGAGGCCGAAACCGCCAGCAAGTCTACTACAGCCCTTTGGCTTTCCGGATTTCAGGATGCGCAATGCCAAAGCGGACAAGGACTTGTCAGCCACAGATCTGACGATTTGGCACCGAAGTACCGGCGGTTCAAGTGCTGGCCACTGAAGTTTGAATAACCAGCTACATTCCGCCGATAGATAACCGAAACAAAATCTCAAAATCAATTCGCTTCCAATACGCGAGAGGGCCTGGCCAATGAAGGGGACAATCGTAAAATGCATGGAAGAGTTGGTGACAAAGAAGTTAGGCGCCGCAAAGTGGAAAGAGTCACTTAAGAATGCCGGGTTGCCAGAGTCGCGATACTTCACCGTCACGGAAGACGTAGCCGAACCCGAGATTCTCGCCATCATGGGTGGAATCGCCAAGGCAAGCTCTCTGTCCATGGAGCAGGTCATGGAGGCCTTCGGTGAGCACTGGTCCTGCGTGTATGCGCCCGTGCTGTATGACGTCTACTTTGCCAAAGCGAAGAACACTCGCGAGATGCTGCTCAATCTGGATCAAATCCATGTGGCGATGACGAAGACTATAAAATCAGCTCGTCCCCCGCGCTTTACTTACGAGTGGACAGCTAAAGATGTCCTGGTCATGCACTATGACTCAATCCGTGGGATGGTGGCGCTGATGCCCGGACTCATTCGCGGCCTTGGGAAGTACTACAAGGACAACCCGAAGGTGACGGTTACGGGTAAGTCTATCGAAGTGCGATTTTAGTAGACCCTCTGCGCATATCCGATTCTGCCACCGGTTCCCGCCAGCGCGTCGGCGCACCGGAATCGGGGTAGAACGGGTAGGATGCAGGGCTTTGCTTTACGATTTACCCTCTCAGTTCTCCCCTAAAGGAGATATTGAGAAATCGGGATTGTTCACGAAAATAGTACCGATGTAAAGTAGCTCCATATATAAACCGTTTAGAATCAATATATGGCGGAGAGCGAGGGATTCGAACCCCCGATACCCTTTCAGGTATGCCGGTTTTCAAGACCGGAGCCATCAACCACTCGGCCAGCTCTCCGCAGTTGGAAAGGCTCTTTCTCCGTCAGTTTACAGCACATTGCGCAGCTTCCGCGGCAGATTCGGATCTGCCCCGGGCACCGCAGCAATCGGCGCGGCTGTGGGCTGCACAAGCACCTCAACCGCAAGTTCATAGAATGGAAGCGCTGGAAGCAGCTCTTCAGCCATCTGGTTCGAGCGTTTCTGCGTGGGAGAGCTCTGCATTTCGTTCAAATCGCGAAATTAGCGTTGACCGGCGGTCGCAGATTGTGCTCGGTCACGGCGCAAAATGCGTGAGTGGTGTTAGAACAGATATGCATGGGTAAGCGCACTAAAGCAGGCATTGAACCGCAGCCAGGCCAGTCCGTCAGCCTGCGTACCTTGGGCGACTATCTGGATCTGTCGCCAGCTACGATCTCGCTGGTGCTCAACAACGCGCCTGGCGTGCGATCCATTCCCCAGGAAACTCGTGACCGGGTGACCGCAGCCGCGACCAAATTCGACTACCGGCCCAGCTTTTATGCGCGCTCCCTGCGCAAGCGGCAAACCTTCTCGGTCGGCGTGCTGGTGCCGGACCTGAACGACCACTATGTCACCCAGGTGCTGGCAGGCGTCGAAGAGTACCTCATCGAGGAGGGCTATTTTTACCTCACCGCCAGCCATCGCCGCAAACCCGATTTGCTTGAGGAGTACTCGCGCCTGCTGATGGACCGCAGCGTCGAGGGGTTCCTCCTCATCGACACCGTCCTGGAGCATAGCTGGAAGCTGCCGGCGGTGGCCGTGGCCGGGCATCGCAAGATCGCAGGCGTTACCAACGTCATGCTGGACCAGCGCCACAGCGCCGAACTGGTTCTGAACCACCTGGTGGAACTGGGACACAAGAAGATCGCCTTCATGCGCGGCGGTAGCCACAGTTCCGATGCAGACGACCGCTGGGAATGCCTGATGGCGGTGGCCAGGGAACTGAAAATCGACGTGCCCGAGTCGCTCACCGTGCAACTCAAGCTGCGCGTTTCCGCGCCTGTGCTGGGCTTTGAGCCGGCCCGGGAACTGCTGGCCCGTGGCGTGGACTTCACGGCCATTGTCTGCTACAACGACGAGTCGGCGATCGGCGCCATTCGCGCCTTGATGGACCACGGCCTGCGGGTGCCCAAGGATGTTTCGGTGGTGGGGTTCGACGACATCCAGAGCGCCGCCTTCAACAATCCCAGCCTGACCACCATTCGCCAGCCGCTGAACGAGATGGGCATCGTGGCAGCGCGGATTCTTCTGCAAAGGATTCGCGGCCAGGAGGATTTTCCCGACACGGTCCCGGTTCAGCCGGAGCTGGTGATTCGCGAGTCAACCTGCCCACCCGGCGCCCGCCGCGCTCTCAGGAAAGCTTGACCGCAACCGGGCCGGCAAAGGACGTACCCGCCTCCTCGGAAGGAAGCCAGGAGGTCTATCATCCTGCTGTGCAAACCCACTACCATCTAGGCGATATCCTGGCCAACGCCATCACCCATGGGATCGGCGCGGCGCTGGCCGTGGCAGGTGGCATCTACCTGATTGCCGCATCCACGCGCGGCACCGTGTGGCAGGTGGTCAGTTGCTCCATCTTTGCCGCCACACTGGTTCTGGTCTACCTCTGTTCCACTCTCTACCACTCTCTGGTTAGAACGCGCGCCCGGCACGTCTTCCAGGTTCTGGACCACGCGGCCATCTACCTGCTGATTGCTGGCACCTATACGCCGTTCACGCTGGTTTCGCTGCGCGGGCCCGTGGGGTGGACGCTCTTCGGGGTGGTGTGGGGGCTGGCGGCGGCCGGGGGCATCTTCAAGAGTTTCGCTGTGGGCCGGTATCAGGTGGCGTCGGCCCTGGTCTACCTGTTTCAGGGCTGGTTCGTGGTGGTTGCGGCGCGTCCGCTGGTTCAAGCCATCGGCTGGCACGGAATCATGTGGCTGGGCGCGGGCGGACTGGCCTACACGCTGGGAATCGTCTTCTTTGCCCTGGACTCGCGGCGCTACTTCCATGCTGCCTGGCACCTCTTTGTGCTGGCGGGCAGCGCTGCGCACTACTTCGCCATCCTCTTTTATGTGCTTCCCGCCCGATCCTGAGCACGGCCCGGAGCGCGGCTCGAACAACCAAAGCGGTGGCCGCAAAGCGGGTCACATTGACCTTGAGCCCCAAAGCCGGTACACTACTCTAGTTTGGCGATTCCTGCCAGTCGCTGCGGAGCCAGACGTTCGCCCGAAGATTTGGGGGCTTGAGCGTACCGCAGGACGGAAGTTTCCGCCCGAGCTATTTTGGAATGTTATGAGCGCACCGGCTGAGCCGGGACCGCGCTGGAGGGTTTATGTACGCGGTTATACGCACCGGTGGTAAACAGTATCGGGTCGCTCCAGGCGACGTGGTGAAGATTGAGAGTGTCGCTTCTGAAGACCAGACGGTCGAATTCAGCGACGTACTGGCGGTTTCTGGGGAACCCGGAACTGTCGCCAAGCCGTCCACCGCCAAGGTAACGGCAGAAGTGCTGGGCGAGGGCCGCGGCGACAAGATCCTTGTCTTCCACCTGAAGCGGAAGAAGCAGTACAAGAAGCTGCAGGGACACCGGCAGAACTTTACCGAGGTGCGCATCAAGGCGATCGAAGCCGACGGCGTGACCTACACCGCCGCCAACTAAAGGCAGCGCAGCACACAGGAAGGGGATCGGTCAATGGCACATAAAAAGGGTGGAGGCAGCTCCACAAACGGACGGGATTCAAATGCTCAGCGGCTGGGCGTAAAAGCCTTCGGCGGCGAACTGGTAACCGGCGGCACGATCATCATGCGCCAGCGCGGAACGAAGATTAAGCCCGGTGTGAACGTGGGCATCGGCTCCGACGATACGCTCTTCGCCAAGATCAGCGGGCACGTCAAGTTTACCGACCACGGCAATCGCGGGCGGTTTGCGTCGATCGAGCCGATCGTAGCCGAGTAAGATCGCTTGAATTCAGCAAAAAATGCCGCGGCGATGCTGCGGCATTTTTCATGACACCAACAGAAGGGCCGGAACCCCACCAGGTTCCGGCCCTTCTGTTGGTGGATCAGGCTGCAGATTCTAGGGCTTCGATTCGCTGCCCTTGAGGTTGCGGTTGAGCACCTTCTCGACCACCTGTTCGACATCGGTGAGGAAGAAGCTGCCCACCGGCTGCGGAGCGACAACCTGGGTTCCCGTGTGGCCAAGCGCCGAGGCGATCTCGTTCCAGCGGTAGATGGTGGAATTCACCGGCATCACCACCGGCAGACGGGCCGGTTCCGGCAGCGCGAAATAGACCACCCAAATCCCCAGCGCGACCAAAATCAGCGACTCGCTGACAAGCTGCAGCATGGAGATGAGGGACGTACTGGTGGGCGATATCAACGAGGCAAGAACAAAGTCGTTGGTGGACATCAGGCCAAAACCCAGGGCGATTCCGAAGACCAGATCGCGGGCCGAGAGGCGCAATGCATTCATGCTGAGGCAGAGGAAAGCCAGCAGGCAAAGCTCAAGGATGCTAACCGAGCGCATCAGCCCGAAGGCGACGTCGGGAATGAGGAGAATCCCGCTGTGCACGTAAGAGACGGTGGCAAGACTGACGATTACGGAAACCACTGCCGCCCAGCGAAAAACCACGGTCCCGAATCTCATCAATCCCACGAAGGCTGAAAGTGCCGACTGAAAGACCTCCATGCAGATAAAGAACAGCATGAGGGCGCTCGCCATGTACACCGCCCAGTAGGCAAAAAAGTACATGACGTAGCAGTAGTCGTTGAACCAGTGGCGCTCCTGGCCAAACAGGAGAATCAGCAGGATGGGCATCGAGGCCACGCGCAACGCCAGGTAGGCGTTCATGGCCGGAAAACGGCGATGTAACTTCTTGTTCCAGAACAAGAAGGCGAGCACGGCCCAGAGAACAAACTCCACCGCGCTCATCACGGACATCGTCAGATTCAGAGGCATAGACGACCGCTCACCATCCTGAGAACTTTCTCAGGATAGCGCCGAAACTCAAACTACTCAACAATAAAGCGGAACGCCCCGAATACACTTTAGTGCTATTACCCACGTTTTAGTTGCCCGAAGTGGGAGTTGTGGGGCAGGTGGGAACGTGAGGTCCGCATCCCGGAGCCGGCAGGCTCGCGGTCGCCGACTGATGGCTGGCAAATGCGGGAGCGGACTTGGAAGTGAGAGCGGCCGAGGCGACACCGGCGAGGACGACAAAAAGAACCAGGATGCGGGTAGCGAGTTTCATGGTAGGTAACCCCTTTTCGAATTGGATTGACAGGAGTAGTCTCCTGTACACTGCAATCGTAGAGAGGACGCCTGATTAAGTCTAGTGATTTGAGTAATATACACAACTAGTAAACATTTCAATTACTAAGGTAACTCTCCGAGAGCAAGCCCTTTCTCCCAAGTGCCTGCTTTTGTTCCTCTTCCCAGAAACCTCTTTCCCGCCCCGCCAATATGCTAAAATTGAATCAGGCGATTTTGCTTGAAAGTCCCTGTTATTTCAAGCGGTTAGGCCAATGACTTTCGGCCCGGTAGCTTGTTCCGGACCCCATGCCCGTATGAACCTCAAAGCAAAAGCCCTGCGAATGGAATCTTATGGCGACTGAAAATCCTGACGGTACCCCGGTCCACGGCGACAACGACAACTATACAAGCGAAAACATCAAGATCCTGGAAGGTCTGGAGGCGGTTCGTCTGCGTCCGGCCATGTACATCGGCTCGACTGGCGAGATGGGCCTGCACCACCTGGTCTATGAGGTGGTCGACAACTCCGTCGACGAGGCGCTGGCCGGATATGCCACCAAGATCGATGTCATCGTGCATGTGGACAACTCCGTCACGGTGGTCGACGACGGCCGCGGCATTCCCGTCGACATGAAGACCCTGGCCAACGGCAAGCAGATGCCCGCGGTGCAGGTGGTGCTGACCATGCTCCACGCCGGCGGCAAGTTCGACGCCTCCACCTACAAGGTTTCCGGCGGGCTCCACGGAGTGGGCGTGAGCTGCGTGAACGCCCTGAGCCAGGAATTCAACGTGGAGATCTGGCGCGACGGTTTTACCTGGGAAATGGACTACAGTTGCGGTGACCCGACCAGCGAGCTGCGCAAGGCGGGCACCAGCAAGAAGCGCGGAACCAAAGTGCACTTCCTGCCTGACCGCAGCATCTTCACGGTCCTGGAGTACAACTACGACACGCTGGCCCAGCGCTTGCGCGAGATGGCCTTCCTGAACAAGGGCCTGTCCATTACCCTCACCGACGAGCGCACCGCCGATCCCAAAACCGGCGAGGCCCGCCACGCCGAGTTCCACTATGCCGGCGGTATCTCCGAATTTGTGAAGCACCTGAACCGTGGCAAGGTTGTTCTGCACGACAAGCCGATCGTGATGGAGGCCATGCGCGACGGGGTCGACATCGACATCGCGCTGCAGTACAACGACAGCTACTCGGAAACGGTTTTCAGCTTCGCCAACAACATCAACACGGTCGATGGCGGCACGCACCTCTCCGGCTTCCGCACCGCGCTCACCCGCACCATCAACGCCATCGGCCAGCAGTTGGGCCTGTTCAAGGACATGAAAGAGAACCTGAGCGGCGACGATGTGCGTGAGGGTTTGGTCGCGGTGATCAGCGTCAAGCTGCCGCAGCCTCAGTTCGAAGGCCAGACCAAGGGCAAGCTCAACTCCGACATCGCCGGCACCGTGCAGGCCTTTGTCAATGAGCGGTTGGGCATGTTCCTGGAACAGAACCCGCCCATCGCCAAGCGGATCATCAACAAGGCGGTTGAAGCTTCGCGCGCGCGGGAAGCGGCCCGCAAGGCCCGCGACCTGACCCGTCGCAAAGGCGTCCTGGACGGCGGCGGCTTGCCCGGCAAGCTGGCCGACTGCTCGGAGCGCAACCCCGATCGCTGCGAACTCTACCTTGTCGAGGGAGAGAGCGCCGGCGGCACCGCCAAGCAGGGCCGCGACCGCCGCTTCCAGGCCATCCTGCCCCTCAAGGGAAAAATTCTCAACGTCGAAAAAGCCCGCTACGACAAGATGCTGGGCCACGAGGAAATCCGCGCGCTGATTACCGCGCTGGGCTGCGGCATCGGCAAGGACGACTTCGATCCGGCCAAAATCCGCTACGGCAAAATCATCCTCATGACCGATGCCGACGTCGACGGCTCGCACATCCGCACCCTGCTGCTCACCTTCTTCTTCCGCCACATGACGGAACTGATCAAGCGCGGCAACGTCTGCATCGCGCAGCCGCCTCTGTTCAAAATCAAGAAGGGCCGCTTCGAGCAGTACATCAAGGACGAACGCGAGTTTGTGAAGGTGATGGTGAATCGCGCGTCCGAGGGCCTGACGGTGCGCCACGGCGAGGCTGCCAGCCGCATCGAGGGCGCCGACCTGACCCGCTTCATGGACGTCCTGAACGATTACCTGGGTTTCGTGGACCAGGTAAACAGGCGCATCCGCAACGAGAAGATCACCGAGATGCTGGCGCGCATGGAGTTCACCCATCGCTCCGATTTCGCCTCGCAGGCGGAGAGCGAGGTTCCGTCCAAGCTGGCCGAATTGCACGCTGAGCTGACGAAGGTGGCCGAGGAATTCGAGTTCAAGGTGAGCGAGCCGGTCGAGGACGAGGAACACCACACCTGGTCCGTCTGCTTTCACGATGCGCAGGGCGCCTCTCGCTGTGTCGACTGGGTGCTGGCTTCCAGTCCCGAGTTCCGGCAGATGATGTCGAAGTACGTCCAGATCAAGCAGTTTCTGGAGCCGCCGTTCCTCATCGAATTCACGCCCAAAGGCGCTGCCACCGTCGAAGCCACGGCCGAGGATGCGGAAGCGCCCGCGGTCGGCGAAGCCGAGGCCGAAGCGGAAGCCAAGCAGGCTCGCCGCATCGCCCGCGCCACGCGCGAGCCGGTCGAAAAGCAGACCGCCCGCGAACTCTTCGCCTACATCGTCGAACAGGGCAAGAAGGAATACCAGGTCCAGCGCTACAAGGGACTGGGCGAAATGACTTCAACGCAGCTTTGGGAAACCACCATGGACCCCGAACGCCGCACCCTGCTCCAGGTCAAGCTCGAAGACATCGCCGAAACCGAGGCCATCTTCACTACCCTGATGGGCGAAGACGTCGAGGCGCGGCGCAAGTTCATCGAAGACAATGCCCTGGATGTGAAGAACCTCGACATTTAGCGCGTTTTCCCAGTGTAGGTTTGCGGAAAAACTGTCCAGATTTGCGGAAATATTGTCCAAATTTGCGGAAAAACTGTCCGAGGGAAGCTTGTCCCTTAAATCGGGAGAGACCCATACAAAACCCAAGGGAAGGAAGGGCATGACAGGCATCGGCTTTAGAGCACCTGGTGGGGACGGTTCAAAAGAAATTCGTCAGCGACGGGTTGTCTGCCGTGCGGGTCTCCCGCCGCTTTCCGGCCAATGTGGATCAGGCCTGCAATCTGGCAAAGTCGGTAACGGTGGAGTCCGATGCGCGGGTTTTTCGGCCGCCGTGGAGATGAATAATAATTCCGTGAACTAGCAACAATTCTGTGAACTCAATAACAATTCCGTGAACTGAAAACTGTAGCTGAAGTTAATTCCGACAGTTCTTCCGCAATTAGGATGAAGGAGTACATCCGTTACTACCACGAGAACCGAACTCATCTCGCATTGGCGAAGGGAACGCCTGCCGGTCGTGAAGCTGTGAGCAAATCCGGAATGGGTGGCAACATTACAGCGATGGCAAGGCTCGGCGGTCTGCATCACCGCTACGACCTGGCTGCCTGAACTGTTGCGGTGAACAACTCGACTAAGCATCGAAGAAAAACTGGGGGAGAAGTGTATCCGCCAGCCCGTTGCCGCCGACTTTGCAGTGTCTGGGCGACGATTCGCAGTCACCGAACGCTCTCTCTCGCTGTCGAATACCCCGTCCGGAACTGCCTCCTGGCTCAAATTCTGACCGTTCTTTCGCCCGGCTGGAGTTTTGGCAAGCCACACCAATCCGTCATGGCTTTTAGCGCGCCTCTGGCACAGAAGGCCGCAGCTTGACCTGTCTGCTCGTGATCTCCAGTTTGGCCGATAGCGATCCCTGCCCATCCTCGCCCTGTTTCACCGCTTCGATCTGGATCTCGCCAGCATTCTTCGTGCTTTGGATGATGATTTGGGCCAGGCCATGGAAAAGCGACCGCCTCGAGCCTTTGTCGCTTTCCTGGCAGTTGGGGTTGCCGTTTCCAACGCCAATGAGCTTGCCAGCTCCCCAGACCCTGAACGCAATCAAGTCGTCGGCAACCGGCACTGTGCGGCCTTGGCTGTCAAGAGCCTCCACCTTCAGCACGGCTACGTCCTCGCCGTCGGCAAGAATCTCCGTGCGATCCGCTGTCAAACGAAGGGACGCCGCCGGTCCAGTCGTCTCTCGTTTTTCGATCAGAACAACCTTGCCGTTCTTGATGCCGCGCGCTTCGATCGCGCCAGGCTCGTACTTGACCTTCCATTCCAAATGGCTCAGATGTGGAACCTTCTGGACGCCGGCAGACACGCCATTCACCAGCAGTTCCACTTCGTCAAGATTGGAATACACCCAAACCGCAATCTCGGTACCTTCCTTGCCGTGCCAGTTCCAATGCGGAAAGAGATGCAGCGATGCTTGCGGGCGCCACCATGCCTTGTAGTAGTAAAAGTAGTCCTTCGGGAATCCACACAGGTCAACAATGCCGAAGTTGGAACTGACCGACGGCCAGCCGAATGGAGTTGGCTCGCCACGATAGTCGAAGCCCGTCCAGGCGAATCCTCCTGCTGTCCATTCCCTCTCTCCGTAGAACTTCCACCATAGTTCGGGTAGCTCATAGACGCCATGGTAGGAATCGACCACATTATGCTGCCAATCGGTGGTGTACTCGCCGCGCGTACTTACGGCGCTCGATGTCTCCGAGCCGAAGATGGGGCGCGTGGGGTTGTCCTTGTGGAAGGCATCTGGAAACTCCAGGTGGTAATTGAATCCAACCACATCCACCGCGTCGGAGATCCCTTTCCGGTTGTCGGCGTTGACGGCGGCGGAAACCAAACGGGTGGGGTCCAACTCATGGCACTTGCGCACCATGGTGGCCGCGATGCTTGCGCCCTGCTCTGCCATCGGCCCCTGAAGCTGGTTTTCCTCATTGCCGATGGACCACAGGATGACAGAAGGCGAATTGCGGTAACGCTTGACCATCGCTTCCAGTTGCGCCAGCCCGCTGGGATTGGAGCTCGCCTGCCGCGTCTCGCACATTAGCATCACTCCCATGCGGTCGCAGGCTTCCACCCACTCTGGCGTAGGCATATTGTGCGAAGTGCGCACTGCGTTGCAGCCCATCTGCTGGAGCACGCCAAGCCGAAAGTATTGCAGGCGGTCGGGCAGTGCAGCCCCCACGCCCGCGTGATCCTGATGATTGCAGGTTCCTTGGATCTTGAGAGATTTGCCGTTCAGGAAGAATCCCTTTTGCGCATCGAATTGTATGGAGCGCACGCCAAAGGTCACGCGCTCGGCATCGCGCACCGCGCCGTTCCCTGAAACCGTGACAATCGCAGTGTAAAGATAGGGTTCCTCGACAGACCAGAGCGCTGGATTGGACAGATGTGCGCTTGCGCTGAAACGGGCTGAACCATCCGCGTCGATCTTCTGTACCGGAGCTTTCCCCGACGTAACCGGTTTGCCGACAGCGTCGAGAATTTGCCAGCTTACATGCGCCTCTTCCGCCTGCTTGTTTTCGTTTTCGACCATCGTGCCCAGAGACAGCGTGGCGGAGTCGCCGGAGAGCGATGGGCGTACTGTGCTCTCCCATCTGCCCAGGTGCAGAGCATCCATCTTGCTGAGCCACACATGCCGATAAATGCCGGCGCCCTCGTAGAACCAGCCATCGCCGTAGCGGGCGTCGACACGCACCACAATGTAGTTTTTCGCGCCGTAGGTCAAAAAATCAGTCAGATCGAAGCGAAACGGCACGTAGCCATTTTCATTGTTGCCGATGTAACATCCGTTGACAAAAACCTGCACATCGCGAAAGGCGCCGTCAAACTCAATCCAGATGCGCCGTCCCCGGTCGTTAGCCGGAATATCAAACTCGCGCCGGTACCAACCCACGCTGGCCTCGGGATAACGTCGGCCCAGCGGCTTGTAGCCATGCGACCGCAACTGGCTGTCTCCGCTGCCTGCATCGTCATGCACAAAGTGAAGTTCGACTGCCCAGTCGTGCGGAAGATCGAGAGGGCGCCATTTGGAGTCGTCAAAGCCGGCTTTGGCAAAGGGAAACTCTCCGGTCCTGGAAAAGTCGCTCTGACCAAAGCCAAAGCCGAGATCCTTGATGGGGTCGTTGCCGTCGCCGAGGATGAACTTCCAGTCAAAATCGAAAAGCAGTTGCTCGCGCGGAGCCACGGCAAGACCCGCCTCCGCCTCGCCTCCAGGCATATTGCCTTCATGGAACGCGATGGCGCGCGCCCAAGCCGGGCGGGTTGCCAGACAGGCAGCGGAGACTGCCAATCCGGACGAGATCAGAGCACGACGGGATATGCGCTGCATTTTGCCTCGATGAATTGAATGAAACTTGCCGTAAGATCTTAACATTCAAATCCTCACCGCCTCATTTCACGAGGATGAATATCACGCTAGCTCCGGCGTGGCGACAAGCTGTTTGTAAGTGATGGTTTGTGTGCAGATGCAAGCGCGCAGTAGGCGCACCATCAAGTCCGGCTCCATGGTGCGGCGGTTTAGCCTGT
>Ga0302197_10000323_pt1 | contig 48278 bp, 43 predicted proteins | sample II_Bog_N2_1_FD_193526 | JGI IMG/M metagenome (GOLD analysis project Ga0302197, IMG submission 193526) | Peat permafrost microbial communities from Stordalen Mire near Abisko, Sweden - II_Bog_N2_1 | ecosystem: Environmental > Terrestrial > Soil > Wetlands > Peat | place: Sweden: Abisko... | reverse complement strand
GTTAAACCGGACAAAAACATCCGCTCTCAGGAGCCTATCTGTACAACAACTTTACTCTCTTTCAAGCCCTAACTCAGAGGGGTCACTTTAGATTGGCGAAGAGGGGTCAACATCAGTGGTATATCTAATGCAAATAAATAAGTATAAAAACGACCTATTTTCCTAATTTTCCATTTTGGGAAAGTTGGGAAAGTAAAGTTTTCATTTGTAACTCAACATTGTAGTTCAGAAGTCTTTTATAGGTTTTTCTAAATTCGCTTGCATCCTTTGTGAGATTAAGTCCTTTAATTTTTTTGTTCAAGATTTCTTTGTAATGTAGATCAGACAAAGGTTTTATTAACGGTTTAGGGGAGTGCTTTAATAGGATGTTAATCCAAAGTGGGAAAATTCCTTTATTTTTTCCAATGTAATTCAAATCGCCATCAATAGATGGTTTATCCAAATTTTTTAAAACACCTAAACAGGCTTCGGCGTTGGATATATTATAAAACATATCTTCAAAGTTTGATGTGCTTGCATGACTTAAAAAATTATCCTCAAGCAAATAAGGATCAGAGATCTTTTTTAGTTCCTTGACGTTGCACTCCAATTTCGTATTAAGGAGATCTTTTTTATGAATACCGTGCTTTGTTTGACAGCTTATCGCATAAGTGAGCACTGAGTTATAACTATAATAGTTTTTGAGATTAGCTTGGAAATAATCAACTAATAACTGACTGTTACACATTTGCTCTTGGGTATAGCTGAAGGCATCATGATAAAAAAAACTACCTACTTTTTCAAGTTCATCAATGTAGTTCAACCTTCTCAATGTGTCAAGGACATAATACATTTTGTCAATTATAGACTGCAAATAGTTCTTTAAATGAGTTTTAGTTTCGATTTTATTTTGAATATTTTTATCAATTTCTGTTCTGACTTCAAATGAAAGAAACCCAATTCGGTTAACTTCTGCAATTGAATAGGCTTGAATTTTATTCTTTTCAGCCTCCGTAATATGGTAGCGGTTCCTGCGATCAACTGCAAGAAGGAATGTTTCTGTGTTAAAAGTATCTTGTAGAATAGGAAGGTTAGCCCAATTGGCCATTAACTCATTTAATTTCTTATTACTTGGCTTCATAAAATTCAAACGGCTTTCATTACCGGGACTTCACCCCAAGCCTTAACCATTACAACTTTTTTAAGCTTTTCAGTAACGTCTACGTACCTTTTGAAGCTTTTATAATCGGTATGTCCACTAATACTCATAACCTGTTCAGCACTCATACCCTTTTCAAGGGATAATGTGCAAAAAGTTTTACGTCCAGTATGCAAGTGAATCAATTCATATTTTGGATATGTTGTAGTCTCTCTTTTAATACCACGAAAACGTACTATTTCAATAGGTTCATTTATGTTAGCATCTTTGCATAATTCTTTAATATAGGTGTTTAGCTTTTGGCTGCTAATTAACGGCAAAGGCTTATGCAGGTCTTTATATTTATCCAGTATTTTTGAAGTAATACCATTTAATGGTATAGTCAACTCTGTCTTAGTTTTCTTTACCATTATGTTAATTTCATCCCTTTTAATATTTTCTCTTTTTAATTGCTGCATATCGCTGATACGCAAACCACTTGCACAAGAAAAGCAAAATATATCCCTCACTTGTTCAAGTCTTTTATTTTTTGACAAATCCATGTTCAGTAATGAAGAAAACTCCGATTCGTTCAATGCTATTACCTCTAACTTTTCACGCTTGATGGTAAAATCTTTATAGCTATCGTTCACTTTAATTCCACTTCGGCGGGCGTAACCTAAAAATGTTTTAAGAGTACTCAGGGCTTTGGCAATCGTAGTATTATTCAATTGTGGACTAACTTTGCCTTTTGCATCTGTAGTAACCCGATTTATTAGAAAGTTTTGAAAACGTTGAAAAAACCCATAGTCAATTGTCTCAAATCTAACTTTATGGCGTGTTTCTGTTTGATACGCTTGTAAATGATTTTTAACTGCCCGATAAACCCCTAAAGAACCTGCCTCACGGCTTGTAGCATGATCGGCAATATACTTATCCATAAAATCAAATAGCAAATCCCTATGTTCTTCCTTTTTTGTTTTGTCGTTTGAATTAGCTTTCAGGGCATCTATTACCATAGATGCTGAATAGGGAATCTTGTCCAGTTCAAACCGTTTCTCGACATCTTTTATAGCAGCCTTAACCTGCGATATATTATTGTTAATTGTTTCAACTTCGCTATTTAGTAGGATGACATCTTCTATATTTTTTACTAATTCAACTTTCAGTATTTTCTTTGCGTTCAAGGGACTTACAAATACCACTGTTTGCTTTTGAAAATCCCAGTTAATAGGATTTAGCTTACTATCTTTAAGTTGATAATACTTCCTTTGTCCAGACACTTGATAAATCAATTCTATGGGACATTTTGTAAACTTATCAGCTTTGTCTTCACGCAAATTAAATCGAAGGGTGCTCATGATGTCGCTTGTTAATTTAAACGAATATAAGCACTTTTAAAGTTGGTAGCAAATTAGGTAGCAATAAATATGCAATATAGATTAAGTTTATTTTAGATTAGCTTAGTAAACACTCATATTTAAGTATAGAGATACACTTAATCACTTAAAACGAATTGCATGAGCTGACATAGGTTCAAGTCCCTCCGGCTCCACAAAACCCAAAAAGCCCGACCGCAATAGCGGTTGGGCTTTTTGGGTTTATCGACTTGGGTTTAAAATGGTTGATAAGAGGTTGTTGGTGGCAATGACAACACGACACCTAACAAAGAACAAACATTATTTCTCGACAATTTTCTCGCGGTGAAAAATTCCCCAATCTGTAAGATTAGTGATAATGGTTTGTAGCGTATTGCCGTGTTCCGTAAGTTCATATTGAACCGTTATAGGTTGTGTATCTAAAACGGTTCGTTTGACCAATTTATTTATTTCTAATTCCTTTAATTCTTTGCTCAACATTCTGTTGGAAATTCCTTCTATATCATTCAAAATATCTGAAAATCGCCTTTTACCGTAACAGCATATAGACGAAATAATAGCAATCTTCCATTTTCCATTTAGCACGTCCATTGAATCTTGAACAGCTCTCATTCTTTTCTTTTGTTCCTGTTGGAACTCTTCTATTTTACAACTCATAATTTTACTTGGTTACGCCATGATACTGTTATTTCAGTACAAAACTGCAAATCTCTTTCCTTTAAATAAAAAACAAAATCCGGAAAGCCCTGTTGTTTAATTCAATAGGGCTTTTTTAACACCTCATATTGAGGTATTAATATTGGTTTCAGATACATTTTTTCAATATCCTGTTAACAGGATATTTTTTTACACAGATACTTTAAAGCCCTTCGCATGTTTGAAATTTCATCAACGCGATTAAAAGACCAGGCAAATCTTACCGATGACGAACTAGAACAGGTGCAAGCTTGCTCGATAATTAAAAAACTTCGGAAAAATCCTACCTCCCTTTCTGCACGTCCATTGAATCTTGACAGGCTCTCATTTTCTTGCTTTCCTGTTGAAAATCATTAATCTAAGACGTCATAATGTTACTGTGTTACCTTTATGTTACTGTTATTTTTAAGTACAAAGTTACTAAAAATAACTTAATTAAACTAAGTTTGTCGCTTAAATATTAAACAATAGAAATAATGAGTAGATTAAAAAATAAAGTAGCAGTTATTACAGGTGGTAATAGTGGCATTGGGTTTGGTATTGCTGAAGCGTTTAAAAACGAAGGTGCCGTTGGTGTTATTGTCGGCAGAAATCAGGAAACTTTAAATAGTGCTGTGGCTCAACTTGGCGATAGTTTTATAGCCATAAATGCCGATGTAACCAACCTTGCCGATCTGGAAAAAGTGTTTAAAGAAACATCTGAAAAATTTGGTAAAATAGACGTAGTTGTTGCCAACGCGGGTGGTGGAATTGTAGGAACTGTGGCAGATATTGGCGAAGCCGACTATGACAAGACAATGGATCTAAACCTGAAAAGTGTTTACTTCACTGTTCAAAAAGCACTGCCATATATGAATGATGGTGGTTCTATTATTCTTATCGGGTCAAATGCTGCACATCGGGCATATGCCTCATTTACGCTGTATGGTGCTGCAAAAGCGGCTGTGATCTATTTAGCAAAAGCATTTTCAAGCGACCTTTTAGATAGAAAAATCAGAGCAAATGTAATAACACCAGGTACAACGGATACACCAGCATTTGACAAGTTTGTTCCCGCAGAACAAATTGAAGCTCTAAAAACACACTTTGCAAGTGTAATGCCGACAGGCAGAATTGGGCAACCAGCCGACATTGGTAAAACAGCGATTTTCCTGGCATCTGATGATTCTTCGTTTATGCTTGGCGCTGAACTGCTTGTTGATGGTGGTATGACTTATCTGTCTAAATAATTACCCCACACTGGCGCGGGTTTATAACTCGTGCCATTAAATAATTAAATAATTTTCAAAATGAGTAAATTAACAAACAAAGTAGCGGTAGTTACCGGCGCTTCAAAAGGAATAGGTGCATCTATCGCCAAACATTTTGCGGCAGAAGGCGCTAAGGTAGTTGTAAATTACGCCTCAAGTAAAGAAGGCGCAGATAGCGTAGTTAAGGAGATAACCGACAATGGAGGCATAGCCATTGCGGTACAGGCCGATGTATCGAATGAAGCCGATGTAACCAGGCTGTTTGAAGAAACCAATACGGCTTTCGGCACGCTGGATATTTTAGTGAATAACGCGGTCTTTCAGCAATATTTACCTGTTGAACAGGCAACGGTAGAAGCTTTTCATCAGCATTTCAATGTGAATGTTTTGGGCCCTATACTTACTATCCAGGCATCTTTGAAAGCGTTTGGCGATAAAGGTGGCAATATCATCAACATCAGTTCGGGTGCAAGCAAATACCCTCTTCCGGGAGCTTCGCTATATTCTGCAACAAAAGCGGCATTAGATGCCATAACGATTTCTTTGTCGAAAGAACTGGGTGCAAAAAACGTTCGTATTAATTCTATTTTACCGGGTGCTACGGAAACAGAAGGTGCAACTAATGCGGGAGTCACTCCTGGCAGCGAGTATGAAAAAATGTTTGTTGCCAATACACCGCTAGGTCGTAGAGGTCAGCCCGAAGATATTGCGAAAGCTGTCGTATTTCTTGCTTCCGATGATGCAGCGTGGATTACGGGTGAGCAAATTTCCGTTTCGGGTGGCATGTATGGTTTTTAAATTCATAAACTCAAAAAAACGAAAAGACAGTGGGACGGAATTATTGGTTGAAGATGGTTACAATAGCTATTACTTTTGATTGACAAACCATTAAAAACGTTAAGAAAATATAGAGGTACTCCCCCCTTTCGGCTCTACAAGAAAGCCCTTAGATTTTTTTCTAAGGGCTTTCTTTATTGAGCGTGGACGCTCACATTTGTTTGCGCTCAAGCGAAAGACGCTTGAGCGGGCGGGAGTGATCTGTATTTAGCTTTTGTCTACCTGGCTGGCGCTGGCTTCATTGTAACGGGCGCCGGTATCCGGGTATTTAGCCAGCAGATCTTCAATATTTTTAAAGTCTGTATCCGTTAAAGTCACGTCTACACTGCCTGCGTTTTCTTCGAGATATTTGCGCTTTTTAGTACCGGGAATAGGAATAATATGCTCCCCTTGCGAAAGCACCCAGGCCAGCGCCAGTTGGGCTGGTGTAATATCTTTTTGTTGAGCCAAAACTGCAAAGGCAGCGGCTAGTTTGGTATTGTTGTCCTGGTGTTCCTGCTGATAACGGGGTAATCCTTTGCGAAAATCGCCTTCGGGTAAATTGTTTAAATCGAGCGTATTGGTGACCAGTCCCCTTGCAAGCGGACTGAATGGAATAAAACTGATTCCTAAATCTTTACAAAGCGGCAATACACTTTTTTCCGGGTCTCGTGTGAGTAATGAGTACTCACTTTGCAGCGCGCTAATGGGATGAACAGCGTGTGCCTTACGGACGGAGTTAGCAGATGCTTCAGATAAACCAAGGTAACGCACTTTACCTTCTTTTACCAACTGGGCCATAGCTCCTACCATTTCTTCAACCGGTACGTTTGGATCGATACGATGCGCGTAGTATAGATCAATCACCTCAACTTTGAGCCGTTTCAAACTGGCTTCAACCGCAGTTTTTATATAAGCCGGCGAACCATTGAAGATCATACCTTTTCCATCAGGGTTGGCGGTAAATCCAAACTTTGTAGCTATAAATATTTTGTCGCGGTTTTCGGTTAATACTTTGGATATGAGTTCCTCATTTTTACCTGCCCCATAAACATCGGCGGTATCCCAAAAGTTGATGTCTAAGTCAAGCGCTTTGTGGAGTGTTGCTATGGATTCTGTATCGTCAGGCGTACCATAAGCATGGCTCATGCTCATACAGCCTAAACCTATCGCTGAAAGCTGTACGCCGGTGTTTCCTAATGTTCTATGTTTCATATTATTGGTGTTTACGTTTTGCTCCTGGTTTTCCAGCAGACATTTTATTTTTTATAGCTCTGTTAGTGTGATATGTGGCTTTATCTGTTTAAACCTGCTTCCCAAATATTCCCGGCACGCATTAATTCGAGAATTGTTTAATATTCCAGCTTGCCAATTTAACTGTATTTGTAATAAATTTAACCCCGGTTGTGACAGCCCCGTTATTTGTAACTCCAATATTAAAGCCTCCAGGATAACCGATAATAGTATTATTGCTTATAACGGCGTTATCAACGGCAATAAGCATAGTATCATCATGGCCGGATCCTTTAGTAGCCAGCCCCATATAAGTGAAGATATTATTACTTACATTAAAAATATAGTTTTGTTTTCCGCTTGTAATTGTACTGTATGTAGCTATTCCGAATCTTGTTGAGCTTGTTTTGTTACTAAATGTAATATTATTACCGGCTAGCGTAACAACAGATCCTTTAGAGCTTCCAAAATTGAGATTAATACCATGTGTAACCGGATTAGTAATTATATTAGAATCAATTGCTATGTATTGTTTGCTGGCTTTTCCAAAAGTTTCAATACCTTTTTTACACCCAACTATGGTGTTTTTACTTATAATAGTTGTATTAGCTGCAGTAGGAATTGTACTTCCTAAGAAGTTTACAAATATTCCGGAACAAACCCCTGTATCAAAAATACTATTATTAGCTACAAGTAATTTATTACTGCCCCCTACTTCAATATAATAATCTTTTGAATCTGTTATTTTATTATTTTCAACAATTGTATTTTTCGCGACAGCAGAAATTCCTGTTCCTTCTCCGGCAGCTAATCCAATCAACTTACCAGTCCCCAAAATTGTATTGCCGCTGATAACTGTACCTATAACATTCCGCTGGTCTTCTATCCCCATTCTTCCGGCATTTTCAATGGTGTTGTCCAGCACCTGGTTATACATACATGCAGCAGTTCCGTTTCCAATGCCACCTAAAGCATTTTGATGTGAATTAATGATATGGTTTCTCCGTACGATATTATAAGATGCGCCATTCTCACAATACGTGATACCGAGTGTATTTATATAGTTGTTTGATACAATATTACTACGTGAGTATGGTCCGGTTATCCATACAGCTTCCATACCCTTTGCATAATTAAAAGCAAAATCAAAATTATTGCCAGATATTGTACAGTTGGCTGAGTTTGACAAAAGTACCACAGTATTTCTGTAACCCGATAGATTAACCATATTGTCGGCTGGTTCAAATTTTACAGCTAATACACTAACAGCGTTGGCGTAAGAAATATTAATATAAGTACCGTTACTATTTAACAATCCTTCGCGAGTGTTTGACGCTTTTAATATCCCATTACCAAGCTTTCCGGAACTTAGTGTTCCCCCTGATGGGATCGTTAATGAATTACTTATTAAGTAACTTTTATTAATGTAAACTATTTTATGCTGATTTAGCGCCTGTTGCAAAGTTACCGTCACATCAGTACCTACGGGTGCTTCAAATAGGTATGGCGTATCTATTCTAGCGTTTACGGCCATTTTTTTATTAACGGGTCCGAATAATACAGTTATTGTATTCAATAAAATGAACATTGCCTTCATAATCTAAATTTAATGTAATTATTGTTAACAGAATAATAAATGATATAAACAAAAACAGTCATAGCATTTTACTGCAATCCTGGTAACTATTCAAAGATCCATCCATTTTATTTCAGGCTGATTACAAATATTTTTTTAATTAAGCTCTTCTTTGAAGCATTAAAAGTTTCATAGACTTAACGATTTATTTATATCGATTATATTATACCAAATACCGTCTCAAGCAAAATATGTCCTGTTGGGTAGGTCAACAAAATCCAAGTGCATCCCGAATAATTAGTTGCTAAACATCATAAACAGCTCATTATCTGCCTATAAATTTCAGGATCATATTTATAAGCTTAAGCTTTAAAGTATCTCATAGGTTTCAAAAAAATTATTTCTCAGATTTTATAGTACTTATAAAATAAGACAACTCTCAGCTCAACACTTTCCAGGTGCGTTGTTTGCTTTAATTTATTAACTATTATTTAATATTTAATTGAAACCTTATTATTAAGCTCATCGTAGAACGGTGTATATTATTAAAACACTCACCGTTTCAATAACATTTGTTCGGATTTATTCTAGCACTTCGATAATATTTCTTATCCGCTAGTTATCCAATTAAACCTTTTTTATAGGTAGTAAAGTAGAATAACTGTGTACAAGCATGGTCTTACAGTGAATTGCTATGACTAATCAGATTGGTCAAAAACCGGCAAGAACACACTGTGACCAAGAATATATTAAAAATTAATTAATAAGAAAAAAATATCTATTTATGAAAATTACCAGGTTAATAATGCCATTGGCAATGAGCGCGTTTGTTTTGTTAGCATCTTGCTCTAAAAAAGAAGACACATCACCGACTCTTGCTAATGCAACAGCAACCAGTGCAACGCCTACTACTATGGTAGCCAGCTCATCATCAACTTACCAGTTCAGTGCCCCTGCAGGCACAGACGTTACCGTTGCCTTGCAACAGGCTTTGAATAAGTATAAAGTTGTTCAAATTAATAACAGTTATATTATAAGTAACTCATTAACTATACCATCGGGTGTTACGCTTACAGCAGGGGGCCAAAATAATGCTATTTTAAAAGCGGCTAATACTTGTTCAGGCTTATTGGCATCGCGTGGTATTTATATAAACCTTAGTAACCAAAACTCGGTTAATATATGGGGAATCCAATTCCAACCCGCCGATAACATGGTTGATGAATCAACTTATGCGAATACAGTAATTCTATTATCAAATTCATCCGGTTGTAATATTTACGGCAATAATTTTTCTTTTTCTTTTGCCTACAACAAGGGAATGGCCGCCGTTTGGATAACAGGGCCATCTAAGAATAATACTATTGCAAATAATTACATTAAAACCTTAGGTATAACCTATTGTGAAAATGGTGCTTCAAACAACATAGTGCAATATAACCAATTAGTTAATTCCAGTTCGAATGCTCTAGGGGGCATAGGTAATGGTACTTCGCCTTGCCAAAACAATCAGGTACTAAATAATACAGTGCAAGGGGCCGGAAGAATGGGTATAGAAGACCAACAAAATACAGTAGGTACCATTATAAGCGGAAACAAGATTTCTGGAACCGGCCAATCCAGCACATCTGCTGCCGGCGAAAGGACTGGAATATCTGCTGTTGCTCAAAATACCGTTGTTGAAAACAATATCATTTCAAATGCAAAAGACTATTATATTGAAGTTGGCGGTAGTAACTCTATAAAGGTTTTAAATAACACTATAACCGATAATGGTTCAACTCCAGGAATATTTGTAAACTTTTTGGGTAGTAGTGTTGCCAGTGCTTCTAAACTAACGCTTGTATCAGGAAATACAATTACAGGATGTTCTGAGAGCATAGAAGCATTCGGAGGTGCTACGACGCAATATTTAACTATCAGCTCCAATAACATCAATGATGCAGTTTCTCATGCTATTGATATTAACGTAGGGACTTCGACTTATTCAAGCCTTTCGATATTAAAGAATAACATAACGTTTACAAAAAGCACTTCGACAGGTAGATACGCAATATCCACTTACACAAACGTTAATAGCGGGCAACAACACGATGCTCTTAATATAGAAAACAATGTTTTCACTTATAATGGTACCGCTCCTAAAAGCACAGGCAAAGATGTTTCTATGCTTATAGCCATTGATGATGTAGTAATTGGATATAATACTATTAATGGCTATGCAGGAGGCTTAAATTCTGGAGTTATCAGCAACGGTGCTGTAACAACCGGTGTAAGTTTTATAGGTAATACTGTAAACTTAGCTAGCTGGAACACTGCTCAGTTTCCCCAATAATTATATACAGGATCTATTTTTCTCCAAATAAGAACCCATATACCAGCCATGGTCGGAAGATTTTTCTTCCGACCATTTTGTTTAAGAGGGATTTATATCTGTTTTCCCGATCGACTTATTATCTTAATAACTGACGTTCAATAAGATATGACAACATTTAAAGATCATAATATAGTATGAAACAGATGTTAGGTTTATTCCCGAGGCACTCATAGCAAATTTATTCCTTACTGCGAAGATCAATCACTAAGCAAAGGTTCTGTATGGCAATAAGTTGTTTTAATTAACTGCTTTATGGCATTTTATACAACGAGAAGCTCAGTCGGCGTATGCCGGATGATACCTTCAATGATTCAGTATTAAAGATCTTGTTTAATCTTGATGAAGCTGAAACGATACGCAGAAGCCCCATTTCGGAAAGATTGCCCAAAGTTGACCCGGACTATTTTAGGCGAATATAAATGAATGCATTTATGAACAGTTTGCCGGATCATACACTTTGACTGAAAATAAGAAATATAATCTGATCTGGGTAGATAGTTAGATGGTTAATGAAACTGTTAGTAAGTTGATGGAATGGATAGATAACAAAGCGGCAAGAAAGCGGTAAAACATAGAATTGCCTTTGATGGTGCGCTGCCCTGCCATTCCGATGTATTCACTAATCAAGCTATTTGCGCTGCCGGAAGCTGTAATGGAACAAGATAAAAGAGGAACCGTGCATCAAAACATATCTGTGCTGGACAGAGGCCCGCAATCAACCAGGACAATGGAGGCTTTTAGCATGAACCAGGTAACACTTATGTATCGGCAAAGGAAAAAAGGAAATTAGCCCTACTGGAATCATCGTTTACTGAAGGACAGGATCTTGACCTGGGTGGGATAATCAGAATTTGAACATTGGTTTTATGGATTCCAGATATGACCTGGTTTCGGAAAGCTGACAAAAAATGAATATGGAGTTTGCACAAATGGAAGAATTTGCACGTGTGGCTTAATGATGGTAATGAAAATAAAAAAACATTATTGCAGATAATTGCAAATTGTTGTGGCCGCAAACCCGGAAACCCTAAATAATCTTAAGGCTATGAAACAAAAAAGAGTAAAAGCTTATGTTATAATTGTGGAAGTATTAAACAGACCGTTTAACTTGTATAACATTAATATTTTATTTGGTAATATTTCTAAAATTATAATCAATCGCAAAGCTATTCGGCCCGTACAAATCTTTATAAATTAAAGAATTTATAAAGATTCTTATCAGCAACGTACTCTTTAGTTAATGATTAAAGCTTGGAAATACTGAAATTACTATAACAGGTATATTTGATTTTTTTCAAAAATATGCCTGTAGTTAATGGATTGCAAGGCATACTAAAGCCCCGACTATAAATCCTAAGAGAAATATTACTCCCACCGCCAGAAAAAGCCCCCATTTGCTATAAGTACCTTCTTCCCCGTCAGCTGTTATTATGACATGGTTTGGGTTTACCTTTTCCTTTGTTTTTTTATCATTATTGTCGAAATCGCCGTTTGCCTTTTTATTGGCGGTAAAATTTTCAGGCATCTTCATGAATTTTTGCTCCAGCACTAAGGTATTATTTAGCATTTGTATATAATTAATTTTTAATTAAAATTGATTGTCAATTGCTAAAACTATTCCGAAGGTATTTAATTTTAGAAACTTTACTCTTTCTACGATTAAAAATTACTGAAAGTTACAATTTTATTATGATATTTAAATTATAATGGCTGAGATGCAAATGTTTTTATTTACCTATAATTACAACATTTAATCATTATTTAAATATTCTTTTTTTAAAATAAGTAAAAATTGTAGTAAGATCATTTTCTCGTACCAACCTTAATGCTCGCTGTATTGAATGACTATAAAAATGATGAAAAGTATATTTGTCTGCCTCTACATCCACTGCAATGGCATCAGGATGTATCAACGGAAAATGCATTGTTTCACTTTTTACATTTGTTTTTGTAGAATCCTTTAAAAAATAATGGGTTCCCTGGTCAAAAAAACCAAGGTTAACCACTAGATTTTTTCCAGGAGTAATACATAAACCACCACTTTTCCAAATGGCATAATAAAAATGAAAATCCCAAATGTTATCACTTTCGTTACCGGCGCGGGCAAGTGAATTTAACCAATGCTCTTTTTCTTGTTTTGAATTAAAGATACCATCTAACTTTCCGCTTTTTATTTCTTTAGTAGATTCGGTGATATCGGGTTGGAATAAATGCCAGCTTCTTCTCCACGTTGCCCAACCCCACGAAGCTGGATAATGTGAAAAATAATAACTACCCGCACCGCGTTTAATGCCATTTTGGAAATTGTTTCCTCCAATAAACTTAACAACTTCTTCATCTTTATATTTTACCAGTAACTCTTCGCAAAACTGAAAAAAGGTTACGTTTGGATCGCAGTCGTCTTCCAATATAATTCCCGCTTCTACATTTTCAAAAAACCAGGAAATTGCCGAACGTACGGCTGGTCCGCAGCCCATATTATTCTTCCTATAAAGTGTTTTAAGTTCGCACTCCCAATCAATTTGTTCAATAACTTTTCGGGTTTCTGCACAATGTTTAATATCTCCAATATTATTTACCCTGGGGCCATCTGCCGCTACATACAAATACTTGGGCCTTACTAATTTTATTTTATCGAAAACTTTTTGTGTTAAGTTTTCTCTATTAAAAATTAAAAAAAGAACCGGAGTATTAAAAAGCGAAGGCTTTAACTTAATTTGAGACATTCTTTTTTAAATTATTAAACATTACTAGGGTCGTATTACTTAAACAGGGAATTAAACCGCTGTATGTGTTCGTTTTTTTCATCAGTAGTGGCAAAACGGTCTTTAATTTTTTTTGCAGGGTTGCCACCGTATATTGCGTATGATTCAACGTCTTTTGTAACTAATGAGCCGGCAGCAATAATTGAACCTGTACCTATTTTTACCCCACCCATCACTATTGTGCCATATCCTATCCAAACGTCATCCTCTATAATAATGGTTTCGTTTAGGCCTTTCCAGTTATAATCGTGGTCTCTAATTTGTGAAGCTAATCTAATTGGTACACCAATCTGTTGGAAATTATGATCGTATTTGCCAACAAGTGCAACCCTGTTACCAAATATAACGTGGTTGCCAATTTTGCAATTAGTTTCTATCTGGGAATCTCTGCCGATATAAAAATTTTTCCCGATTTCAAGACAGTTTTTAGCCCATAACCTAACCCTTATGCCAGCATGAAAATTTTCTCCTATCTTATAATTCCGCCATTTAATTTTTACAAGATAAAGATCCCGTAGTTTTAATATTAACTTAATCATACGAGCTTTTTTATCATTAAAAAAATAGTTTGTATTTTTGAAATCGCCCTGGCTTTTATACCGAGTTTTATCAAAAACTTTTTGCTATAATATGGCTGAGTTGAAACCATATACGGGAAATTAAAATCAAAAGATTCAACCGTATCTAAAACCGGCCTGTAGCGCTTATCTGAGCCGTTTGTGTGGGTAGCCAAGTTATCAAAACCATTGTTATAAACCTTTGACTTTAACGGATATAAAGTTAAACCCTTAATTTTATACTGATGATAAAACCACCTGATTGCCCAAGAATCCAATGATTTTTCCATTTGTTCTCTTAACATCTTATTAAGATCCGAGCCCCCTTTTGCAAAATCTTTTCTTTTTTGCTTATCTCTTTTAAAAGATTCGTAATCCTTAACCTGCCAATCAACCTGGCTCCAACGATCTTTCCATGTTGCCCATCCCCACGACCATCCACGGTTTAAAAAATAAACTTCCGAATCATGTGACTCATCTGTTCCCAAATCTAATGAATAACCTGAGATGGAAAACACCGTTGGTGAATCTTCATATTTTGTTAACGCAGCATTCATAAAGCTGAGGAAATTACTTGTTGTTAATAAATCATCCTCTAAAACTATAACACGATCCGAAAAAGTCAGGATTTCCGTAACCCCATCTATAATTGAATTTGCTAAGCCTTTATTTTTTTCAGCTTCCTTTATTGTTAGAGAGCCAAAATCACCAATAGTTTTAATGTATGCTCTAACCTTATCCACCTGCTCAACATCCTTTTCACCTTTTGGCCCGTCAGAAAAAATATAAACATCTGATTGCGCAGATTGAGCATTTTTTTGCAACGCTGCTATGGTAAGCTTCAGAGGTTCTAATCTTTTATATGTAAAAATCAGAATTGGTGCAGTTTCCATCGATTTACTTTAATTATTATGAGTAGATAATCAGCAACATTTTTGATTTTACATTGCCTCTATTTTATTTTATTTATTTTCTGTTAAGTACCGGATGTATTATTGGGATAGCTCATATCAATAACCCTTCGGATCTTATTATCCAAGGTTTGCTCTAACGCAAACTTATTTGCTGCTTTGCTCATGCTTGTAACCATCTCCGGGGTATTATAAAGCGTTAGTATAGCCTCTGCCAATTCTTTAATTGCCTGTTCAGGGGTATCACAGGCGCATCTAAACCCAGTTTCATCATTAACTATTGAGCCCTGCCCATGCAGGTTAATTGTAACCACCGGCATCCCATAAGCCATAGCTTCTAAAACTTGTACAGGCCCCGAGTCTCGCAAAGACGCGAAAAGGAAAACATCATGGCTTTCATAAAAACCTTTTATCTCATCAAACTCTACTTTTCCTTTCCAGTTAACAGTTGTGGAGAGCCCATTTTCATTTATGGCGGCTTTTAGAGCATCTCCTTGTTCTCCGTCGCCCACAATTGTTAATGTAATACCTGGGTACTGTTTTAATTGTTTCATAACTTCAACAATCATCAGTACGCCTTTTCTTGGCATTAGCCGCCCTACCCATAAGAGTTTAAGTACACCACTTTCACAAACTTTGGGTTTAAATTCTTTCGGAAAAAAAGAAACCGGCAACGCTGAATCCAATGTGTAATAAACCGGTGCCGCGCTCAATCCTTTAACTAAAGCTCCAGTATCAGAATTTGATACCCATACAGCCGAAGCTGATTTAAGCATAGTTTTGCAAGCGGGGTTATACCTTACCAGTAGCCGAGAAATCTTCTCTCGCTTTTGTTCATCAACCCAACTTGATCCAAAATATTGTTTAAATGCTACTAATGATAGCTGGCCACCACCAGTTGGGCCAAATACAAATGGTATAGGGAGCTTGTACATAAAAGACCCTAATTGAACACTGCCCCAGGTAACATGATGCGATAAATGAAAATTACTTTTTTTATTTAATGCCCTCGCCTTGCGATAAGCCAACCATTGCCATAAAACGTAATATAAGTACATTGTAGGTTTTGAAAATCCATAAAGGAATTCCAAACCTAGTGGCATTTTGACGTAGTGAAAAAAAAGGTTAGAAGGAACCTCCTGATTTTCAATATTGTGTTGCCCTACACCCCTGGTAAAGCAATGCACTTCAAAATCATTTTCAGAAAGCCCTATAGCCCAATTCCACCCGTTTCCGAGTTCAGATCCTTGGGTTGGATCGCAAGCAAATGCGGATAATATAACTTTTTTCACTCGTGACTAATTATTGGTTAGCTTCAGTTAAAATTTTATTTATGGATACTTGCTTATTATTTAAAATACCGGGTATTATGAGTCGTAAATGGATTGATAAAAAATGTTTTAATGCTGTTAATAGCCCAAAGTGCCTTTTTTCGTAGATAAAAAACTCATTTGGGGGACTATAACTTAACGGCGAATAGAGATTTTTTATCCGATCAATAAACTTCACTTTGGGCTGCCGCCATTTAGGCGAACCTTCATTGTATTCACAAGCGGCAACAAACTCACTGGTTGTGTACGATAAAACGCCAACTTTTTTTGCCCTTAAACTATAGTCGTGATCACCAATAGCATGGGTAAATTTCCAATCAAGATTCCCAACTTTATTGTATACAACCTTGGGTATAAGCACACAATTACCATGTATAATATCACACGCTAAAATGCCATCCGCCGGATAGTTCATAATTCGTTTATTGCCGTGCATATTTCCACCTCCATAAGTTAGTTTACCTTTTTTTGAAGGGGACTCTATACAACCACAAATGATGGATTGACCCGAAGTTAAATTTGCAGCTGATAACAGTGACAGAATAGCGTTCTCATATATTTCCGTATCATCGTTAAGCCATAAGTAATAGTCGATATTTTGGTTTTGTTCTGCAGCATTTGCCCAAGCCGTATGCATGCCTCTGTTCCAAAAAAGATTTCCATTACCCATAATAACTTTTACTATCGGATATTCTTCCTTTACGGCCAGGCCAGTTCCATCAGTAGAACCGTCATCTACCAAATAAACTTGGATACTATATTCGTGCCCAAGCCCCCGCTGCATAAAAAGCAGTTTTAAACAATTCAAAGTTTTCTGCTTTCTATTATGGCAGGTCAATAGTACAGCAATATTTATCATAACAACTTTTTAATTTATTATCTAACTACAAACTGGCGAAGTTTTTAAAACCGCCATATTATGTTGGTTGAGTATTACCTCGTTATCGTCGGTTGATTCATTCAGATCAATATCTAAAACGCGGTAACGTTTATCGAAAATTCCGAGTATCCAATTTTTCATTTGCAAATCGTCCATCTCTCTGAATGATTTCGAAAAACACATACCTATAAGAACCCAGAGATAGAAATATGATAAGTCGAAGGCACTAAAATCCTCAACCCAGCTAAAGGCCCAGCGAAACGCTACGTATGTACCAACTATTTTTATAAATATATTTGAGCTCTTTTTTATAGCCAGATAGGAAGCTTGATAAAAAACCAGAAAATAGAGGATTACACCTACTAATCCTGTCCATGTAAATGTATTCAGAATGCCTGCTTCATTATATGGGCGATCCATGGTGCCGGTTTTTAAAACGTCCATAGAATATTCTCCAAAAGAAGGGGATTCATTTCCGCGGGCAGGAGTTCGGCCCAGCCATATATAGTTATACTTTACTGCAGATGCTAATACTTCTTGATATAAAAATGTACGGGTATCAACAGTAAGGCTCTCTTCCTCAGTTGCGCCATCTTGTACTACAGTTGTTTTATAATCTCCTTTAATATAGTCATCCATTCTAAATATATTAAAAACGCCTGATAGTGCCAATGAAAATAATATTATCGGCATTATTAGTAATAACAGCCTGATAACTCCTAAAAGTTTAACTATAAATAATTTTCGGAATAAATAAATCGAGCTCAAAAGCAATGATAACGAAAACTTTATCACGCTACTGCGTGCGTCAAGAGCTCCAAAAATTACAATTAAGGTAAAAATCAACGTTATGATTTTCCACTTTTTAGAAAGTACAGGAAAAAAAAGAGCTGCAAAACTTACGGGTACTAAGTAACGCCCCATAGCATCAGGTAATGCAAATATGGGAACAAACAGAATAAACGCGGGCAAGGCATATTTAAACCAAGAACCAATAATATTTTGCATAAGCTGTTTATTAGTAGTTACGTAAATTGATAATGGCATTAAAAAAATTATTGCATTACCAGTTAAGTCTTTCCACTGCCAATAGTTATCTGCAACAAACAAACCGCGAGTGACACAGATAATATTCCATGCTAAAAAAAGGTATATAACCCGTATAAATCTATTATTGTCTATATCATAATATAACTTTTTTGCCTTAACAAACTCAACAAGTACAAATAGGTCAATTACCCACCATACGAACGTGTTTCCCAAATCAATCTTGCTCCACTGATTAATAGAATATACTGTAACCAATAGCATTAAAAACGAGATAACCTTTGCCGGATGAAGCGTAATCATTGTCTATTAGTTTATACTTGTTTTAATTATTTCATGTTCAGAAAGAATCTTTATCAACCTGGCCGGGTTGCCAGCCCATATCTGATTGTCCGGAATATCTTTTGTTATTAAAGAACATGCACCCACTACTGCATTTTCTCCAATAGTAACTCCTTTTAAAATTGTTGAATGCGCACCTATAAATGCGTTTTTTTTAATTATTACCGCGCTTTTACTTCTATATTTCATATCTAATTCCGGAACTTTTCTAATTTCCGGAAAAATAGAATGGAAGTCGGTATCGTAAATACAAACCCCACCGCCTATTTTTACATTATCGCCGATGGTTATAGCTAAATGGCATATTAATGCCGCTTGACTCATGCCTACATTATTGCCGATAGTTAGTTTCGCATTTTTGTCTACAAAAAAAACACATGGTTGCGGCCGACCAATTGGATTGGAGGATAATAAATTATTCATATCCAAACCATTGCCAATAGTGCAAACTCCGCCAAAAGCAATTGATACATAAGGTAAACCTTCAGTTTTAAAAGTTCCGTATTGTACATTTTGCCCATAAAATAATACATTACACCGCATTTTATATATCACGTTTTTAACATTCCTTATAAGCATGCGGAGCAGCTTGTATATCCATGTAAATATTTTTTGCATTTATTTCTTGTTAAAAGCCACCTGAATCATTTAATAATTTGCACTTTCCAGTTCCATTTCTTCTAATGCCAAATCAGCTTGCGCCTTTGGCTCAAATATCCCCCTTGCCCAAGTAGTCATTTCGTCGTCCGTCATGCTTCTAAATGATGATGAAAGGCAAACACCTATCATAACCCACAAAAATATTGTGGATATAGTATAAAGGTTACCATCTTCTACCCATGCGTAAAGCCACCTAAATGCTATAAAAATGCCCATCATTTTACAAAACACGTTATTGGATTTATTGATGGCCAAATACGACGCACGGAAAAACACTGCCATATACAATATCAAACCCACAATACCAGTCCAAATAAAAACATTAAGAATTGCGGCTTCGTTCCATGGTCTTTCTTTCCGACCTGTTACTTCGGCCACATCAGCAAACCATTCTGTTTCAGTGCCTCGGGCCGGGCTACGGCCAATTATCCAGCTATTATTGTTTTTAGCGGTATTTAAAACTTCTACATACAAAAATGTACGTGTATCTGCTGTTAAACTTTCTTCAACAACTTCGCCATCCGGATTTTTTTTAACTTCAACATGATGCCCCCCTATGTATTTATCCATATTAAATGGATTGAAAATATCCGCAACTGCTAAAAAGAACAAAATGAAAGGAGCTACCATTAACACCCAACGAAAGATTTCCAAAAATTTAACCATAATAACGCTGCCACGCATCCAATAAATTACGAAAAGCATAAACGGTATCGAAAATTTGATTACGTTACTACGGGCGCTAAAATCTGCACATATAACCCAAACTGAAAAAACCGCAATAAGTATCTTTACTTTAAAAGGCAGTACCGGCACAAAAAATATTAGAAAAATAACAGGTGCTAAATAAAATCCGTAAGCATCGCGGGTAACAAAAAGGCAAAGCGGTAAAAATATTGGCAAAGCATACTTTATAAAAAACCTGAATATTGATTGCCATAACGGTAAATAAGATACAGAATAAACGACTACTGGTATCAATATGCCCATTGATATAGTGGTAAATGCTTTCCAATCCCAATACGTTTCGGCAATAAACAAACCACGGCCAATAGAAAGAACATTCCATAATAAAAGCCATTTTACCGCAACCATATCCTTTTTGGTGGTTTCATTATCAAAAAAGAACTTAAAACGCCAAAATATAAGTAGTGTTATGCCTTGAATAAACCACCAAAAAGGAACGATATGAATAGGCAAAGAGGAATAACCCTGTATAGAATCAATAGCAGCCAACAATATCAAAAAAGGTATGATCTTAAAAAGATGCCTGATACTAATCACTTGAGCAGTATTTATAACTTGTTAATTTAAAAAGCGTTACATTTTTTATCAATATTCTATTTCTTTACTTTTCCGTAAATTTCGGCCAATCTAAAAGAATTTGCTTCGCCGTTATGCCTAGTCATGCTGAGTTCTTTGCCTTTTTTTGAAATATTATTTACCAATGTCGGTTCTGAAAAAATCCTGCATATTTTCTCAGCAAGCATTTCAACTTCTTCGAAACGATAAAGCAGCCCTGTTTCCTCATCATCTATCATGTCAGACACTCCACCCACAAACGAACCAATACACGGCACTCCCAAAAGCTGTGCCTCACCGATTGAATTAGGGCTATTCTCTATCGAAGAAGGGCAAACAAATACGTTAGATCTTAAATACCGATGACACATTTGACTTTCGGTAAGCACACCAAGAAAATGGATATGATCCTTCAAATCAAGATTATTTATTTGGGACTGAATGTATTTACCAAAGCCATTTTGCTTTAAATAGCTTTTATTAATAAAATCGCTACCGGCTATATAAACTTTTGTTTGTGGATAATGATCAAGAATAAAAGGTAATGCTGCAATAATTTGCTGTAATCCCTTTATCGGATAGTGCGCCTGGCTTAAAAAAATACTACACTTTTCGCATTTTTCGAAGCTCCATTGATATTTATAAAATTCACTTCTTAGCGTTTCATTACAAAAATGATACTGCGTGTTTGAATTTAATGCCCATACTTGAGCTTTATCCCACGATGTTCTACCTATAATATGAGCAACCGATCTAATAATTTCTTTTTCAAGAATACCCCTCTTTCTCATTCTCTCCCGCTGATCAATCATGGTATCTCTCCTTATAATATCTCGCAGCGTAATATTTTTTTGAACATTCGCTACAGACAATCCACCATAATAGTAACGTTCATAAACGCTAACCAAACCCTGAATTGATACTACTACATTTTTATTACCGCAGGCTTTTACATAGGCCAAGCCATGCGCATACTCAGTACCATGAATGTGCACTACATCAGGCTGGAAGTCGTCTTTAACCTGTTTCCAATACTGCTCTAATTTTATGTTATAATTTGTATAATTTTGACTTGGAAGCAGGTAATAAGTAATATCCCCAATTTCCATCTTTTGCATTTCTTTACCCGAATAAATAGCTGCCACAGCCATTGTAATAGCGGGAATAGTGTTTAGTAATGACCGTGCACCGGCATACATCCATCCCCCTACAACAGGTTTTTCTACACTTAAAGCAGCGCAAACATCAGGAAAGAGTGTGTTAGTAATCCAAAGGACACGCATAATCAAAAAATTATAATATTACTACCAATAACAAGCACCTTCAACTTGTACAGCACCCACTGGTTTTTCATCTTCGCCAGGCCTTACCCAGTATTTATTTATTAAGTGCGAATAATCATAAACATCGTTGTAATTCGCTGTTTCCCACCTTTTACCAATTATTCCAAAAAGCAATTGCAGGCTCCCACCCAAATGGAAAGCTTTTTTACCCATGCTTTTTACATGAGCCGCCAAAGGAAATCCATATGCACCAGCCCCTATAAGGCATATATCATAATCATGCTTATCAATCTCATCTTTCATAAACTCCAATGCCTCAAACCAATCGTTAAAATCGGTTTGTACACCAGCAATGGTTTGAACAGCTTTAATTGTCATTAAATCAAACTCCGGTAAAAGATCGTTCTCAAAAAGTAGCTCACGCCTTTTATACTGCCTGGCAATTGTTTCTGCAAAGGGGTGTAGCACAAGCACTTTCTTACCCTTTAAAGCCGCCGTCCAAGGTTTTTTTGAGAAATATGGATTCAAAAGCTCTAAATTTACTTTATCAGCATTTTTAAGTTCATTATCAAAATAATGCTCTTTGGGTAGCCAACTGCCTAAAATATCAACCTGCGGGATATCTGCTATCATCAATTTGGCAAATTGTTCCACATTTTCGGGTGTTGTAGGAAAAAATCCGCTAAAAAAACCCATCTGATTAACGGTGTTTTTCTCCCACCACCAAGGGTGTGCTTCGCCTTTTATGTATTTAAAAACTTGCTTTTTGGGAGCTTGTGTGCCTAAATAATTACATACTGCCAGCATTTCGGTACTTCCAAACCTGGCAATCATGATTGGACTATCCGATACCAGCGCATCATAAATCTTTTTGCTAACACTATCAGCATCATTATCACATTCCGGCCTGTCCATTAATTTTACTTTGGCAGTTTTTGCGTAAGCCTTTGCCAAAACCTTCATACCAATAATGAGTATCGCATTTGCCCCGTTTTGAATACTTGCCCGTTCTGTTTTAGTGAAACCAATGTAGTAGAATGAGACTAAAAACGTTAAAATGCCGGTGGCGACATCAATTATAAAACGTAAAAAACCTTCATGCATAAATGCATGCGGTATGCTGGCCGCCATTAAAGATACCCCAAACGAAGCCACACATCTCAATAGAACTTCTTTAGCAAAAATGGTATATGACAGGTTAAATAATCGATTTGAAAAATAAAGCACATTTGCCGCAAACAATATAGAGTACACAATAAATACAATGTACATGGCATATGGAGGATAGCCCATATGAAAAAGCATGTAAGTAACTACTAATGGAAAAAAGGTAAGTATAGAAGATACGATTTGAAATTTTCGAATGTTTCCTACTGCAGAAATTGAAGTTGCCAGGGTTAAAAATAATTGCTCAATCATATCTCTTGATAATAATAACTGGCAAAATAAAACTGTATATGGCGGAACGTTTTTAAGCCATAAATGCAAGATATAAGGCATTTCGACTATGGCGGGCAGGATAAGGAGCACTAAAAGAAAAAATGACACCTTGCTGCCTACTAATGCCGACCTTATCATTAGGTCTCTGTTTCCGGCACCTTCACTTTTGGCTATAGTTGGGTTAAGCGCCCTGAGCATTGTGGCGGAAAAAGCTCCAAGTTGCCCACTAACCTGGTTGGCTATACCCTGAGCCGCGTTAATCACCGTACCGAAAAAAACATTTAACACCATCCCTTGCCCGTAGTTGGATATCATACTGGTAGATGAACCCATTAACGACCAGCCGGCAAAACTCGTCATCTCTTTCATCAAACTGTGGTCATAATTAGATTTCACCGCCAGTTTACACTCGATATATTTTTTTTGACAATAAGCAGCCCTGATCAAAAACAAGAAAATGGAAAGTGCAGCCATTAAAAACCCATATATAATAAGCCTATCACCCGTGTGATGCAAAATAAACAGGGCGATACCTAATTTTAATACAGCTTCTAAAACACCAAGCAAGGCAAATAACAGCATATTTTCCCGGGCATTAATAGCAGCATCATATGGAACAGATACCACCGTAAATAGCGTACTAACTACCATAAATTGGTAAATTAGTTTGGCAGCATTTAATCTATCGGGGCTTATATTTAAAACGTGGTTAAATAAAAAGTAACCGGTTGCCTCTAAAATTATTAACAGTGTTAAAGAAATAAGAATATGCAAAAAAACACTCACATTAAATATTTGCTGCAGCCTATGAATATCGCCTTTCCCCTGCGCGAATGACATAAATCGTTGGGTTGCGGAAGCCATGGATGCATTTAGGAAACCAAGCATCAATATAATTCCACCAACCACGTTGAAAATACCAAAATCGCCGGCCCCTAATGCAACCAAAATTAGCCTTGTAGTATACAACGAGATAAACACCGTTACAGCCATTCGGCCATAAAGGAAACCAGTATTTAACGCAATACGTTTTGCGGTATGCATCTATATATTTTTTTAGTAGGATGTATAATCCCAGTGAATAATTCAAAAAATCTTTAAACGCCGATTTTTAGAACCGGCTTGAAAAATCATAGAAAATGGAGTGAAACGCTCCTTTTTTGCTTTTATCACTATAATAACTGTTGTTGGTATATTTATAGCCGTAACCGTATTTTAATCGTTCAATTCCGTTAAAAATAATATTGGTGCTTGACAATAGCTTTTGCTCTTCAAGTTCTTTTATAAAATCTAATTCTGCAAGTTGTGTAACACCTTGCCTTATAACATATAGCGTTATGTCCGAGATCCTTGATAATACCATAGCATCAGGCACTAAATGTACTGGCGGGCTGTCGATAATAATCCAATCATAAGTTTCTCTTAAGCTATTTAGCAGGTAGTTTAATTCGTCCCTTTCTAATAGTTCTGATGGGTTTGGAACCGGTTTGCCGGAACTTATAATATCTAGCTCATCTATTAAACCCGACTTTTGAATAATTGATGTTATTGTAGCCTTGTTGTTAAGAAAATCGCTGATACCCACATTTTCACCGTTAATGTCAAATAGTTTCGCGATCTGTGGCCTACGCATATCTATATCCAACACGATTGTTTTTTTACCCGAATATGCCATTGCAACCGCTAAGTTTTTGCAGATAAAGCTTTTACCTTCGCCTGAAACGCTTGATGTTAACAATGTTACCTTACCCTGCTTTTTATTTAAGTTATGGTTTAAACTTGAGCGTAATGACCTAAACTGTTCACTAAGTGGGGTTGCACCATCTGTATTAATAACAAGCGAATTGCGAGAAGGCTGGTAATCCAATTGGCTAATTACAGGAGTGTTAAGCACTTTCTTAATATCATTTACATCGTATATCTTGTCATTCAAGCTACTACGAACATAAATAAGGCATGTAGGTAATATGAGCCCTAATAAAAAAGCTACGGCCAATGTAATAGAAGGTTTTGGGCCTTTAAAGCTTTCAATATAAGCCTTATCTACCAATTGGTCATTCGCAAGTTCTGATGCATATTTTACTGATAATTCTTCGCGTTTTTGAAGTAAATAAGTGTACAAATCTTCTTTAACCGATTGCTGGCGCTTAATGCTACCATATTGCCTTTCCTGGGTTGGAATTGCCCGTATTGAAGATTGAAATTTATTATTGTAAGACTCCAGTTTTTGCTGAGTGCTTAATAGGTTTGATTTGATATTTTTAACGTTTTCTCTGATTGAGGCTTTAACGGTAGAAATTTGCCTGTTTATAGGATCAAACTCAGGATTTGTTTCCGGAGAGGTAGCTAACAACCGGTCGCGTTGTAATTGCAGATCGGATAATTTGTTTACAAGATCAGTTAAAGTAGGGTCATTAATACCTTGTGTTGCAATGGCTTTGTCTATATCCTGTGATGAATTTATTGCTCTATCAATACCCTCAATAATATTTAACTGAATATTTACATCATTTAAGCGATTGCTGTTATTTTGCAAATTATCCTGGCTATTTTTAGAATCTGAAGCAATATCAGTTATCCCCCTGCTACTTTTAAATCCTTCCAACCCTGCCTCAGCGGCATTTACACCACCGGCCAAAGAATCTATACGCTTATCAATAAAACTAAGCATCTTCTCAGTTTCACTATTTTGTTCAATTTCACCAGCCCTATTATATTCATAAATAAGTTGGTTAAGAATATCCTTACCTCTTTCAGCAATACGATCATCTATTGATAAAACAGCTGTACTGGTGAGTTTATTAGGAAAATCAGCATCAATCGCTTTTTGATAAGCAGAAGCAGTTGTTTCGGGCTCAGAAAGTGATATTTGAATGATCTTATCCTGGTATCGAGGTAAAGAATCTGTAGGCGTAAGTTGCCAAGATCCAAAACTACTTTCTAAAACTTTGTTAAATGGAAATTCCTTTACTTTACCTGTAGAATATTGTAAATAAAATGACTTGCTATCCTTTACAATTACATTAAAGGATACATTATTTAAGTTACCGTTAGATTTTATTAATGAGAATTTGAAGGGTGATGCCGTATAAAGATCGGTAGTGGATAACTTATCTTTTTTTGTCATTACAACCCACAATTGCAGGTCATTAACAACCCGTTTGATCAATTGGTTAGATTTTAGTATTTCTATTTCATTGTCAACCGCATTGCTTGTATTGATCATATCAAGTTCCTGCAGGCCCGATTTCTGATCCGGGTCTTTTTTATCATTGCTAATAATTAACGATGCCTTTACAACATACACCGGCTTATTAATTTTTAAGAAAGCAAGCCCTCCGGCAACACAAACTATTATACCAAGTATAAAAAGAGGCCAGTGGAATACATATTTTAAAAAAACCCGCTTTATATCAAATGTCGGGCTAGCATCTATCAAAGCTTTATATTGAGCTGAATTCATATTTTATCTCTTGTATAATAATATATTAGAAAGGACTATAGCTATAATTGAAAGGCCCGAAAGGGTTAAAGTCGCGGTATGGTACCCGCGGTCAACGGTAGCAAATTTTGTTTTATCTGGTTGTACATAAATCTCATCGTTATTTCTCAGGTAGTAATAAGGAGAGTCAAATATATTTTTTGAAGTAAGGTCGATTGTAATAAAATGCCGTTCACCGTTTTCTTCTCTAACTAATAAAACATTTGTACGCATGCCTGTAATATTTAAATCACCTGCCATGGAGATTGCCTGTGTTATAGTTGTTCTTTCATTTTGCAATGGATAAACATTAGGTTTTTCTACATCGCCGTAAACTGCTACAGTAATATTTGCTATACGCACATTAACTACCGGATCATTATAATATTTGAGTAATGCTTTTTTCAAATTTTCACGAAGCTCTGAAGTTGTTAAACCGCTAACCTGCATTAATCCGATTAAAGGAAGATCAATATTTCCCTTATCATCAACAAGATACCCTCGGTGTTGGGCATTTTCAGCGGTGTAAGAACTGCCTTCGCCTAAATTAGGGTTGAACAAAATAGCCGCCTCTGGATTCATGCTATTTACGTTTATTGAGAGAACATCAGCAGGTTTTATAGTAACTGGCTTATAGTTCGTTATAGGCTCGTGTACTTCCTGGGCTGATTGCGATCTATTTAGATCTTGGTAATAGGGAACGTCTTTGTAAGAGCTACAAGAACTACCGATTAACAGCAATATTATGAAACCGCAAAGGACAGATATTTTTTTCATGAAAATGATTTAGAAATAATTATAAATATATACTTTTTTTTGAAAAATTTCAAGCTTAAACCTCTAAAAAATAAACTTTTATCAAGAAACACCGCTTGTTTTTGACTATTATGCTAATCTTTAATATCGACTGATAAATATTGCGATTAACCACTAAATATTGTTAGCAAGCTGTACCAATAATTGCGGTGTAAGGCTGCACCGCGCAACTACAATCTACATTTAGATATACATGAATGATATAATTGTTTGTTTTTATTGAGTATTTATCAGAATTTTTGATTTAGCCAGGTAGTCATTATAAGCTAATAATACTCCCTCAGGAAGATTAACTTTATGTTTCCACCCACTTGCTTGCAATTTGGTAACATCCATTAGTTTACGTGGGGTTCCATCAGGCCTTGATGTGTCAAAATCTATTTCTCCATTATAGCCTACTATTTTCTTTACAAGTTGCGCCAATTCTTTTATGGACAGATCCTCTCCCGTACCAATATTTATTAAGCCGGCTTCATTATAATTCTGCATTAGGTAATAGCAAGCTTCGGCCAGGTCATCGGCAAATAAAAACTCTCGTTTAGGCAACCCAGTTCCCCAAATGGTAACCGATGGAGCATCATCAACTTTGGCTTCGTGAAATTTTCTGATGAGTGCCGGCAATACATGCGAGTTCTCAGGATGGTAATTATCGTTATACCCATACAAATTTGTTGGCATTACCGAAATGTAATTACAGCCATACTGGGCGCGATAAGCGTCGCACATTTTAATGCCCGCAATTTTAGCTATGGCATAAGGCTCATTTGTTTCTTCTAAAACACCGGTAAGCAAATACTCTTCTTTTAATGGTTGCGGGGCTAATTTTGGATAAATGCAACTAGAGCCTAAGAACATTAATTTTTTAACACCATTTATATAAGAAGAATGAATAATATTATTTTGAATTTGTAAATTATCAAATAAAAATTCAGCCCTATAAGTATTATTAGCTACTATTCCGCCCACTTTAGCCGCGGCCATAAAAACATATTCCGGCCTTTCTTGCTCAAAAAAATCAGAAACCAATTGTTGATTCCTTAAATCTAATTTGCTTGATGTACTGGTTAAAATATTTGTATACCCTTCCTTAACAAGTTTGCGCATAATAGCCGAACCAACCATACCCGTATGGCCAGCTATATAAATTTTGGCTCCCTTTTCCATAAATATTATTCGTATTGGTTTTTAATAAGGTAACCGGCGCCTTTAAGCAATTGTTCTTTTTGAAAATTTTGCACATCGGCTGCAACCATTTCTTTAACTAATCCTTTCAGATCATATTGGGGTGTCCATCCTAATTTAGTCATTGATTTTGTTGGGTCACCAATTAACAATTCCACTTCTGTAGGGCGGAAATATTTAGGGTCTACTGCTACAATCTCAGTACCTTCAGCTATTTGATAATCAACATCGCTACAACTAACTACATACCCTTTTTCATCAATTCCATCGCCTTTAAACTCTATTGTTATGCCAACCTCTGCAAATGCCATAAGCACAAAATCACGTACGTGGGTGGTTGTACCGGTAGCAATTACAAAATCTTCGGGCTCTGGCTGCTGTAAAATTAAGTACATGGCATAAACGTAATCTTTAGCATGCCCCCAATCGCGCTGGGCATTTAAGTTACCCAAATATAATTTTTCTTGTAGCCCCAAAGCTATTTTGGCTACAGCCCGGGTTATTTTACGGGTTACGAAGGTTTCACCACGGAGCGGGCTTTCGTGATTAAATAATATACCGTTACAGGCATAAATACCATACGCTTCGCGATAATTAACAGTAATCCAATAAGCATACAGTTTTGCTACCGCATATGGCGATCTTGGATAAAACGGTGTGGTTTCACTTTGAGGTACCGCCTGTACAAGGCCATAAAGTTCAGATGTTGATGCCTGGTAAATTCGGGTCTTTTTTTCGAGCCCTAAAATCCGAATCGCTTCAAGTAAGCGTAATGTACCTATACCATCTGCATTGGCAGTGTATTCTGGAGTATCAAAACTTACTTTCACGTGTGACATTGCACCAAGGTTATAAATCTCATCCGGCTGTACTTGTTGAATAATGCGAATAAGATTAGTTGAGTCACTCAAATCACCATAATGCAGTACTAATTTTGGATGCTCTTCATGAGGATCCTGGTATAGATGATCTATGCGGTCTGTATTAAAGAGTGAACTCCTCCTTTTAATACCGTGTACTTCATAGCCTTTTTCTAACAGCAGCTCCGTTAAATAGGCCCCATCCTGACCTGTAATTCCTGTGATGAGCGCTTTTTTCATTATATGTTTGTTTAATTTTTTAATATTTTAATTAATTATTTAAAAAATGACGCTCGAAATATAACAATGCCAACCTAATTATACCTTTTGTGGCACTAGATAGGATTTTTATACCCGAACATGATTTTTTGGGCAGATATTACAACTAAAAAAAGCCAAGCAAATCTTTAAATAAGCTTATGTGCTTTATTTAGCGAGCGCAATAATTACGGGTTTGAATACCCCTTTATTTTTGATTTTATTGCAGCTTACTATCATATAGTTATTACTAGCTCAGAACTTTTGTACTATAAATTTTGGTTTTTGTAATATGCCAAAGGAAAATAGGGCCGAAATACAAATACCTTTTCCACAATCTTTTCGGTTCGCTAATTAAGCGGCCCAACCACTCGAAACCCAGGTTGATCCAAACTTTACTTGGCCGTTTTGTAGTACAAGCATAAAAATCAAATACCGCGCCTATACAGCAAATCATTTTAGTATTCAATTGTGCTCTATTTTGGTGAGCCCATTTTTCCTGTTTAGGGGCAGTCATACCTACAAATAGCACATCAGGCCTAAATGCATTTACTTCGTCAAGCATCCTTTGATTAGCTAAATCGGTAAATTTTTCGGCGTAAGGCGGTGAATAGGTATTTACCCGTAGATAAGGATATTCTACTGACAACCGATCCTTAATTTTTTGCAAAGTGCTTTCAGAAGAGCCTAAATAAAAACAACTACCTCTTTTGCTATTTAAATCACTTAATAAATAATCATGAAGATCAGCTCCTGCTATTTTATTTATTTTTTTGCCTGTTAAAAATCTAAATGCTGCGGTAACCCCTACTCCATCTGGCAACAAAACATCAGATTCTTCTAACGCATCCTTGAAATCGGAATCGTTTTCAGCCATACAAAAAGAATATTGGTTGATCGTATTTATCAACACCTGCCCCATAGTAGGCATATCCGTTAAATTTTTTGCGTATAGTGAATAATTCGTCATATGATTAAGTTTTATGTATGTAAGTGGTAATAATGATTAAAGCCTTCTTGTTAAATAAATATTAATTTAAAAGGCGTTGTCCTCACCCTTGAACACATTTGTAATTGTTAATAGAATTATTTTGAGGTCAAACAATACACTCCAATTTTCCAAGTACCACAAATCACATTCAACCCGTTTCTCCATCAATAATTTATCCTTTGTTTCACCCCTGAAACCATTTACCTGCGCCCAACCGGTAATTCCTGGTTTTGCAAATAATCTTACCATGTACTTATCAACTACTTCCCTGTATTCATCTGTATGCTTAAGCATATGTGGCCGAGGACCAACTATACTCATATCTCCTAACAACACGTTAAAAAATTGAGGCAGCTCGTCAATGCTTGTCTTACGCATAAATGCACCAATCCGGGTAATCCTTGGATCTTTTCTGGTTGCTTGTTTTTGATCTTTATCATGGTTATCGCACATGCTTCTAAACTTGTAGCACCAAAACGGTTTATTGTTTTTTCCAGACCTTAATTGCATGAAAAACGTGGGACCGGATGATTCGATCCTTATAATTATAGCCATAATGGGAATTAACCATGATAGTATAAAAACAATTACCGCCAAGGCGAATGCGATGTCAAACAGACGCTTTATGATACGGTTAAAGACAGAATTTAAAGGCTCGACACGGTTAACTAATACAGGCATATCGCCATAATAACCGCTTAAATTATAATTCAACCTCGTAAAGGCGGCTATCCTGTGTTTGTACTTAACTTCCGTTGTGACAAATTTTACCCTTACAAAATGTTGATCTGCCAATCTGATAGCGCTTTTAAGCTCATCATAATCTTCAGGAAACAGCGTGGTATACACTTCATCTAATTGATTTTCAATGGCAAATTGAATGTCGTTTTTAAGTTGGTTTAACTGGCTATCGTCTTGAGGCTCATTAACATATTTAAAATGTTTTGATACATTAACAGAAAGCTTGTTTTGATGGAAAAAATCAGCAAGCTTCTCGCTCAATTCATTATGACCCACTATAGCTATTCTTTTTTTATAGCTGCCTAACCCTGGAAAGCTAATTTGTATAAGATATATAATTACTCTTATCAGCGACAATGTGACTACCTCGGCTAACAATATCAGGAACATGGAGCCTCCATTAAAAAGTAACCCTCTACTTAAAAATTCAAGAGAAACTAACATTGTTACTTGCCCCAAAAATGATAAAATAGTTTTTTGGGATATATTCAGGTTTGTTTGAACTGATTTGTAGCTATACAGATTGGTTATCATTGCTGACAGCCACCACGACAAATTAAAAGCCAGTGCTAAAAGACCGAAACTTATATGCTGGCTATTTTTATCAACCATAATATACGCTAAAGCATAAGAAGAATTAATAGCTAAAGCATCCAAAATAATGAGGATAAAAATTAGAATAAACACATACCGACTTTCCATAACTGAATGAATTTAAAATTTGTGTTATTTACTACCATGTATAGGAATTATTTGAAGTTTAGGCGAAAAATAATTTTTAAAATACAATAAGAACCTTATTCCTATTTTGGTATACAACAAATTTCCCACTATAATATTTTGGAATCAATAGCCTTAATGGACTATTCAAAGTTAACTTATTAACACTTTATTAATTATTTTATCAATATGGCAATGAATACATATAATTAGTTTCATTATATGCAAAAAATAGGGGTATTTAAAATGTGCCTGACGAAGAAGACGGAAGAGCACACTACACACTTCAGTTCACATTAAGATAATTTTATGTGGGGGATCATCCTATTGTTGCGAGCCGTGCAGTATTATTTTACTTTGGGGAAGTAATATCCAGGCTGCATTTATAGCAATAATTTAATGGCTATAATTGTTACTTGCCCGTATTAATGATTATTCCTGTATTTATTAACGGCTTCGATTTTATTCTGAACATGCATCCTTTTGTAAATATTTTGACAGTGATTCTTTACCGTATAAACGCTAATAAAAAGTTTTTCGGAAATATCCTTATACGCCAACCCTTTACTTAACAATGCCAACACCTCCAACTCACGATCACTTAGAGAAAAATCATTGGGTTCCTGTGTTTTATGCAACGAACTAATTACCTTTTTGGCAATGTAGGAACTCATAGGAGCACCACCGTTGTGTAATTCAATCACAGCATTCTGAATTTCGACCGAGCTATCGCCCTTTACGATATAACCCGATGCACCGGCCTTTAAGGCATCGAACACAATTTCGGAGTTTTGATAAGCCGAGCATATTAAAAACTGAGTTTGCGGAATTTTGCTTTTTGTTTGTAATATAAAGTCTATTCCTGATATGTTTTTTAATCTAATATCCACTATTGCAATATCAGGTGGGTACTTTACCATTGCAACCATTGCTTCCTCTGCAGAAGCATATACACCTATTAAGCTAAATTTATCATTTTCATGAATCATTTTCACTAAGGAAATACGATATTGCTCATGATCCTCAACTATAGAAATCTTAATCATGCTTTTTTGTAATTGGTAATAATGATTTATTATGTCAGTAATGTTTTATGGCAAAATTTAATTAATAACTTCAATAATAAATTATCAATTAAAAACTAAAGCCACTTTTTTCTTCGTAATATCGTAAATATAAGCAACGTTTCTTAATAAATAAATCAAAAATGTCTTATTTTATTAAAAATTTTATTTATTTAGAAAAACAAAATGGTTTATACGCAATTGGTATTGCAACTGTTTGCTTATTTTATTAAGGGTTAATAAAAATGCTTCCAAAATTTTGTGGTTTATTTCAAATAAAAGAGTTATGTAACACAGTTTCAGATATATTTACTGACATCAATTGCAAATTATAGGCTTAAATTAATCTGATTACAGATTAAGAATAATTACGATAGCTTGTATTGCAACTATTGTTCAACTATTAAACATATTATATGCTAAAACTAAAGCTGATTAGCCTGCTATATTTAACAACACTTTTCCTCAACAATCACGCTACAGCATATTCTTATTATTTTGAACATGGAGCATGTAATTGTAAGTTGGAAATTGTTACGTGGAGCCCGGAATTTAAAATTATTAGCTATGCCATAGCCAGCCCTGTTAAAATTTCACTGTTGATATGGGACTCCTTTTTATTTAAAATAGTTTCCTTAGTACTGATACTGATATTGGTTTTATATACTATAGTTAGCTTTAATTTTAAGAAAAAGAGGCTCAATGCGTTATTATTAAAGCAACACAAGCTAATAAAAGCTGAAAGGCAAAGAATAAGTAGCGAGATACATGACGATGTAGCTTCAGGCATTTTTGCTATACATCTGTTTGTGGAGCTCGCGAGCAAAAAAAAGGAGTCGGCTGAAGAACTACAACAAATTAATTTGATGATAGAGGAAATCTCTGCTAAAATAAAGGAGATAATCTGGAGCACAAATATTGATAACGATAATTTGGAAAACTTACTTTACTACATTCAGTACCAGATTACACAATTATTGGTAAATACAGACATCGCTTTTTCGATCAATATTCCTGATGAAATAATTTATTTAAATGTAAATAGCGGCAACCGCAAAAACATATACCTGGCTATTAAAGAATTAGTTCATAATGTAATTAAACATGCGAAAGCATCGGAATTGACTATAGATATAGATATTAGTGATAACATTTTTACAGTTTTAGTGAAAGATAACGGCATCGGTTTTAATCCTGATGATGTAAAACCTAATGCCATGGGTTTAGAAAATGTAAAATCAAGGATTTTAAAACTAAATGGAGAATTTTCGTTAAAAGCTATTAACGGAACAGAAGTTTTTTTTAAAATACCTTTAGATAATATGTCTTTAGACTATATGATACTTTAGTAATTTACTGCACTACAGTACAGCACCGGCAGTATAAATGGCATGGTGAACACCATAGGTGTTGGGAAGATTAATCAAAAAAAGCGTTATAGACTGCTGCAATTGAAATGGGGCCGCTTCATATTAATGTTAATGCTGTTGTGCCCGGTTTGATTGATACGCCAATGACCCGGAACCAGAAACGCTGGCAGGTAATTAAGGCTTGGCTATTTATAGAAAAGGACTATTAGTTCAAGAATCTTAACGTAACTCAAAACTATTTTTGACCGTACATCATTTAATTGCTTTTTACAAATCCGGAAAATGTTCCAGTGGTTAGCAGTGTCCTTGTCCATTAAGTCGTAACACTCTGTAACTTCTTTTACTACGCTTTTCCGGATCTGTTCGTTGAGCCAGGTTTTAACCTTTGCATCGAACGCTGCTTTACTGTACATTCTGCCACATTTTTTTAAATATCCAACAGTGCTAATATACGACTCTTTGAAATGGCCGTTTAATATTTAAAAATAACAATTTCAACACATTAAAAATATATTCGAGCCAAAAAAGGAGTTATTGCTATTTGCCTTACAGCGCGTTGCCAAAATACCATAACCGAAACCGAATACCTCAAACTACTAGTCCCGTATTAGCTATTACCCTAAATCCAATTATTTTATAGTATAAACAGCACCTTTCACTATAACTTTTCCGGCAATAATATTAGTTGCTACATGCCCTTGATGATCGGGCTGCGCACCGCCAATAAAAATTTGCGAAATTCCTGCCCGTTCGGTTTGTTTATTATTTTTATCAACCAACGACAGACTTTCCGGGCTTATATTGAAACTTACCGTTTTAATTTCTCCTGCCTTAAAATATATCCGCTTAAAGCCTTTAAGCGCTACAATAGGCTTCCGTATACCCTTATCCAAATGTTTTACATACAGTTGCACAACTTCATCACCAGCCTTATTGCCGGTATTTTGTACCTGCGCGGTAACTTTATAAATTTGCCCTGTAACTACCCTTTGCGGAACTTTAATTTTACTGTATTTAAAGGTAGTATAGCTTAAACCATAACCAAAAGGATAAAGTACTTCTCCGTTAAAATAACGATAGGTACGGCTTCGCATGCTATAATCATCAAACCCAGGCAAATCGGCTGTACTTTTATAAAAAGTAACAGGTAAGCGCCCGGCCGGATTATAATCGCCGAATAATACATCTGCTATAGCCGTACCCGCAGCCTGGCCGCCATACCACGCATCTATTATAGCGGGTACATTTTCAGCTTCCCAGTTAATTGCCAAAGCGCTACCATTTAACAATACCAACACCAGCGGTTTATGTAATTTACTGATGGCCTTTATCAAATTTTCCTGTGTTTTTGGCAAATCGATAGTTTCACGATCACCTCCTGAAAACCCCTTAGCTTGCACCTTCATTTCTTCGCCTTCAAGGCTCGGGGATAACCCTAAAAACATAATCACCACATCAGACTTTGTGGCAACAGAAATAGCCTCATCAAAATTCTGCTTAACCTGTGCGCTATCAATTGATCCGGTTGTTTCTGCAAGTTCGCAACCACGCGCGTAAACAACATTTGCACCAGGTAATTTAGCTTTAATGCCCTGCAATGGTGTTACCGTTTCTGCAGGTATACCATTATAGTTGCCCCATAACATTTCTTTATCATCGGCATTGGGGCCAATTACAGCTATGTTTTTAATATTTTTGTTCAGCGGCAATATTTGATTAGCATTTTTTAACAATACGATAGATTTCCTGGCCGCTTCAAGCGCCAGTTGCTGGTGAGCTTTTGAGTTAACTACACTATATGGGATAGCTGCGTATTTCACCATATTATCCGGATCGAACATACCGAGTTTAAAACGTGCCATGAATAAGCGTTTTACAGAAATATTGATCCTATCCTCGCTAATTAGCCCACTCTTAACAGCGTCTACCAGTGCTCCGTAAGTGCTGCCGCAATTTAAGTCAGTCCCAGCGGTAACGGCCATGGCCGAAGCCTCTTCTTTATTTGCCGCCTGTTTATGCCCCTCATAAATATCGGCTACCGCGTCGCAGTCAGAAACTACATAACCGTTAAACCCAAGCTCCTGCCTTAAAACCTTCGACAATAAAAAAATATTGGCCGATGCTGCTACGCCGTTATAGCTGTTATAAGCGCTCATGATAGAAAAAGCCTTGCCCTCCTGTACCGATTTCTTAAATGCCGGCAAATATGTATCCAGAAAATCATATTGATCTGTAGTAGCATTAAAACGATGGCGTTCCGATTCGGGGCCACTATGTACCATGTAATGCTTGGCAGTTGCCACCAGTTTCAGATATTTGGGATCATCGCCCTGCAATCCTTTTATAAAGTTTACGCCCATCGCAGATGTGAGGTAAGGGTCCTCTCCATAAGTTTCCATTCCCCTGCCCCATCTCGGATCACGAAATATATTAATGTTGGGCGACCAAAATGTTAATCCTTCATATCGCCCGTGCTTACCCTGGCGGATGAAGTCGTTATATTTTGCCCGCGCTTCGTCACTTGTAGCGTTTCCTATGCGATTAACCAGGCCAGCATCAAATGACGCGGCAGAACCAATTGGCTCCGGAAACACAGTTGCTAAACCGGCCCGGGCCACGCCATGCAGGCACTCGTTCCACCAATTATATTCGGGTATGCCAAGGCGTGGTATTGCAGGCGCTTCATCTACCATCTGGCTTACCTTCTCTTCCAGGGTCATCCGCGAAACCAAATCGTTTACACGCTGTTCAAAAGGCAGCTTTACATTTTGATAGGGCAACATTTGAGCTTGTAATTGCCTTACACCAAACAAGCTTAAAACCACTACGGTAATTATTCTCTTTTTCATTGTAAACGATAATTATCATAAATCTAAATAAAAAACACACCCGGACAACAATAATATTATTTCCTATTTTTCCTATTGAGTCGCTTAATAACTATTCTATTCTTCAACTTTTATTGGGTTTCAGCCCCATCTCTAATTCCAGTGTTCCGCCAACTTACCTAAATGAGTTACCACTTACACAGGATAAAAAAATAATTATTAAAAAATAATTGCGCAAGCAAATACTTGCATTTATATTTGCAAGCAAACACTTGCGCAATATGATAAGAAGAGATGTATTTCAGGCTATTGCCGACCCTACCCGCCGCCAGATAATTAATATGGTTGCTGATAAACCGCTAAGTGTAAATGCAATAGCTGATAGTTTTGATGTTAGCAGGCAGGCTATATCCTTACATATTAAGATTTTAGTTGAGTGTGAACTCTTGAAAATAAATAAGCAGGGACGGGAAAGATTTTGCGAAGCTAAACTTAACCAATTAGGTGAGGTATCCTCCTGGATAGATCAATATCGCCAGCATTGGGAAAGTAAACTGGATAATTTAGAAACCTATTTATATCAACTTAAAAAAGAAAGAAAACATGGAAAATAACACTAAAGACCGTGAACTTTTAATTACGCGGGTGCTTAATGCCCCAATTGATTTAGTTTGGGAAGCATGGACTAAGCCTGAGCATATTGCTAAATGGTGGGGCCCAAATGGATTTACCAATACCATTACAACCATGGATATTAAACCCGGCGGGGAATGGAACCTGGTTATGCATGGACCAGACGGTACCGATTACGAAAACCAAAGTATATTTAAAGAGGTTATACTGCACAAAAAAATTGTTTATCAGCATGTTTCTCCTCCCTGCTTTACATCAACTATAGAATTTGAGGCGCAGGGTGAGCAAACCCACCTAAAATGGCACATGCTTTTTGAAAGCCATGAGCAATTTATACAAGTGGTGAAAACCTTTAAGGCAGATGAAGGACTAAAACAGAATATTGAAAAACTGAATAATTATCTTGCTAAAATGAGCGCTTAAAACAGGTAAAGAAATGCCCTTTCCCGTCGTCGCAGGGTCCCTTCGGAGACCCTGCGGCGACGGGAAAAATGTGTATGACTTATTGGACAAGCTATTTTGGGCTGTATTTTTTCGATGGCCTTGTTAAATACTTAACAAATAGTAATGCTATGGCAATTGCTATAAACCCCTGGGCTAATACGGTTGCCGATGCGCCTATATTTTCAGACACGGCTCCTGTTAACAGGCTGCCGAGCGGCATCATCCCGAAGATGGCCATGAGCAGAATGCCCATGGTACGGCCCCGCATTTCAGGCGCGGCATCCGATTGTACTACAATATTGCTTATGGTAAATTGCGCTATTGAGCCATAACCGGCTATAGCTGCAAAAAACATGGCAGCGGGGAAGTTTTTGAATTGTGAAAAACAAATCAACCCTACGCCCATCAATACGGTACTGATGAATAATATTCTTTTTAAATGCACACCGGGCTTACGCGAGGCCAGGAAAATTGTACCTGCTACCGCGCCAATGCCTACAAAGCTGTTGATATACCCATAGGTGGAGGCGTTACCATGGAAAACTATTTTGGCAAATACCGGCAATACGGTATTATAGGGCAGCACCAGCAAACTTACTATAGCCAACATGGCTACCATCAGGGCTATATCGGGTGTATTTTTAATGTAGGCGAAACCTTCGGCAAATTCCGTCAGCACTTTTTTATTTGTTTTTTTGGGTTGATAAGCGGGTAATTTCATAAACAGTAGCGACAGGATGACCCCGCCAAAGCTTGCCGCGTTAAGCAGGAAACACACCCCCGCGCCAAAGGCGCTCAGCACAATGCCCGATAATGCCGGGCCTAACAATTGCGCCAGGCTGGCCGTTGTTGTTGAAAGCGACAAAGCGTTAGGCAAATCATCGGGGCTGGCAACTACATCGTGTATTAATGCCTGCCGGGCGGGTACATCAAAGGCGTTAATGATACCCAACAGAACACTTAGCAAAAGTATAGCCCACACTAAGGTATGGCCGGTAATAACCAGCAGGGCCAGCAGCACGGCCTGTACCATTGATGTTACCTGGGTGATTTTTATAATGGTGTAACGGTTATAGCGATCAGCCGCTACGCCGCCGGGTATGGAAAATATAAATGACGGAAATTGCTCTGCAAAGATGGCCACACCGATCAATAATGGAGAGTGTGTTATGGAATATACCACCCATACCACAGCGGTTCGTTGCATCCAGGTGCCAAACTGCGATACAGACCTACCAATAAGGTAAAGGGTATAGTTACGGCTTGCAAATGCCCTGAATATATTGTATTGACTTATTTTTTTCATTTTTAATAGATTGACAAAATTTAAATAAATGTCGAAAAGCGGGTAAAAAAACTAAAGCTGCAGAAATTTGGTAACCATATCGCTCAACAATTGTACGGCGGCTTTTGCATCGTGCGGGTCGTTATGCTCATAAATCTCGCGTCTTATGCCACGTACACCGCTTGAGATAATAAAGGCCAGCATATCCTGTTCGGCACTGCCTGAGATACGATGACCATTTGCAGATAATATTTCTGTTAGTATTCCCCTTTCCAGGTACATCAGCTTTTTATGCATGGCATCAATAAATTTGCCATGCCTTGATATTTCATCGGCGCTCATAACCTGCTCCATCGCACTAAATACCATTTTCCACGAATAAGAGGTATTGATCTTGATCAAACAAAAAGCGTATATCTTATCGTTCAAATTTGCGGCATCGGCTACGGCCACGCGAATTTCAGCAGCTATATCCACCGGTATCCGCTCAAGCACCGCCTGGAAAATCTCGTCCCGGTTTTTAAAATAATAATAAAGCGCGCTTCTGCTACGGCCCGTGGCCTTCGCCAAATTATCCATCGTAACTTTTGTGGGGCCGTATTTACGATACAGGCGCAGGGCAGCCTGCAAAATTTCCTCGTGGATGATATCGTCGTGGCCTATCATTATTTTCACCTTGCACGGCAAAGGTAATTACAATACTTGACAAAATAGTTTATTTTGTCGAAAATGACATTTAGCAAATTTTCAACATAAGTAAAAAATACCCGTTGCGCCCCTCGCTTCGGCAAAAATCCCTATGCCCTGCCTACTGTCGGGGTTTGTGGGCTTCTTTTCTTTTTATCATTGCAATTAAGGGCATGGTGGTGAACGGTGCAGAAATCCGTTAGGGCAGCGTGAAACGGCCTCGCGCTTAAGGCCTGCAGCGGAGCGTACAGACCGCCCGAAGGAAACGCCAAAAAAACACAAAAGCCCCGCTTTCCAGCAGGGCTTAAGCATTGAATTACATGTATAATTTATAAGTGGCTGATAGCTTCTTTAAGGCCCACTACACCTTCGGTGGTGCTGGTACCTATTTCAAATATCTCGGCAGAGCTTAGGTCGTGGCCGTAAAATTTGTGGTCAGCTTTTTTGTCGATAGCCAGGTTTGAACCATGCAGAGTGATACCTGCAAACAGACCACGACTGCGTGAGTAGGAGTAAACTTCGGCTTCGAGTTTATAATCGGTGCTGGCAGATGAACTGCGGCCAACGGGGCCTGCAGCAACTGATACATCGCCACCCAGGGTGAAGTCGCCATTTTTAACTTTAGCCAAAGCACCACGGTGGCGAAAAACCAACACCAAATCGGTTGATTGTACGCCAATCTGCAAGCCGATGCTGCCGCCTGTAAGGGTAACAAATACAGGGTCGCTCCATCTGCCGTTAGGTAGTTTCACCATAGCCACTCCTTTACCGCGTAAACCGCCAATGCCCAAACCAGCATTAATAAGATGCGGGATGATGACGATACCGCTGTATTCGGCGATCAGGTCGTGAGGGATGGTTTCCTTCATCTTGCCGAAATCACGAATCACGTTTGCTGAGGCGTGTATGCGCTCGGTCTCTTTACTTGCGTCGGTAGCTGATGCCATTACCACAAATATGCTCAGTAACAAGGGCATGCATAATAATTTTAATGTTTTCATAGTGTTTGTATTCTAATTGTTGTTGTTTATAGATGTACTTGGATAAACCTCTAAAATCTTTAGTTGTTTCAAAAATCGACACAAAAGTAAATTCGCCATGGTATATTTGCAGCGGTATGGCAGTAAGCAAACAGCAGGTATTCGGGATTAACAATAAGGAGCAATTTGCTGATGCGGGGTTGCGGGTATTCCGCCACCAAGCGCAAAACTGTGCGGTTTACCAAGAGTTTATTAAGGGTTTGAGGGTTGATGTAGATGCTGTTAACACCGTTGAGCAGATCCCTTTTTTACCTATCGAGTTTTTTAAGTCGCACCAGGTAGTGAGCAATACTGATGCTGTGGAGGTTACCTTCACCAGCTCGGGCACTACAGGACTCATCACCAGCCGCCACCCGGTTACGGATGTGAGCTGGTATGTGGAGAGTTTCCGCAAGGCGTTTGAGATTTTTTATGGCGATATTAAGGATTACACGGTTCTGGCGCTGCTTCCTGCTTATTTAGAGCGCGATGGATCATCGCTGATCTATATGGCGGAGGATTTGATCAAACAATCTGACAATGCCGACAGCGGCTTTTATTTGTATAACCATGAGGAGTTGTATCTTCAGCTTAAAAAGCAACAACAAGCGAATAAGCCTACGCTGTTACTGGGGGTAACCTTCGCGCTGTTGGATTTTGTGGAGGCATATCAGGTTAATTTCCCGGAGTTGATCGTAATGGAAACGGGCGGGATGAAAGGCCGGCGTAAGGAGATGATCCGCGAGGAATTACACGACATACTCACCAAAGGTTTTGGGGTGGATGCTATACACTCGGAATATGGGATGACGGAGCTGTTATCGCAGGCGTACTCCAAAGGTGAGGGGATATTCAATTGCCCGCCGTGGATGCGGATTATTACCCGTGATACCAACGACCCGGTGACTTTGATGCGAGATGGCAAAGCAGGTGGAATTAATATTATCGACCTGGCAAATATCAACTCGTGCTCGTTTTTAGCTACGCAGGATTTAGGTAGAGTGTATGCAGATGGTAGCTTTGAGGTATTGGGCAGGTTTGATAATGCTGACATTCGCGGTTGTAATTTGCTGATAGCATAAAACTTAACTTGTTAATAATATATAATTATTAAATTTGACCCTAATAAACAACCATACATATGATTGAGAAATTTTTGAACGACGAGCAGGACCCTAAAACCGTAGAGAAAGTATACTCTCGCCTAAACGACCTGCTTAACTCCGGCGAAGAAATATTATACATCGCCGTTCAAAAAAAACCATTGGTAAATATTTTGCCTGATTGCATCGCCATCACCAACAAACGCATTTTGTTTTTCACCCCGGCAAACCTGGGGCTGTCTATCAAATTTGTTGATTTTGTTTGGAAAGATATTGTTGATGTATTCACCAAGGAAGAAATAATTGGTGCTATTTTCAGTGTAAAAACAACCAACGGTGCCGAAATGGGGGTTGACTACTTACCTAAAGTACAGGCCCGCAAACTATACCAATACGCGCAGGAACGTAAAGAAGAAGAGCGTGAGGCACGTCGCCTACGTGATTTGGAAGAGAAACGCGCGGAATCAGGCGCTATGCAGTTTGAAGCTCCGGCAGCATTCGCGCCTTATCAGCAACCTGTGGCGCAACAGGCACCTGCAGTAGCACCTCCGGTAGTTCACGAAGAGCCAGTTGCAGCAGCACCTAAACCTGATGAGTTAACCGAGAAACTTAAAAAGTTAAGAACCTTATTTGATAATGGTTTAATATCTCAAGAAGAATACAACGCTAAGAAACTGGATCTGTTAAGCGATCTGTAAACAAAGGAATTAAACCAGTCGCTGGTCGAAATTGAAAGGAAGCTGTTTCATCAGCTTAACTTTTGACATGGCCGGGTGCAGAGGGTTCAGCAAATAATTAAACTCCTCGGCTACAATAGCCGAGGGGACTTTCATCAACAGGCACTCCTGTTGTTTTAAAAAGTCATCTCCTATTTTTTTCAGTTCGATGGGTGGCAGAATATCTTGCCAGTTGTTGGGTAGGCCCTTAATGGGTAATTCTTTTATACTATCATCCGGCACTTCAATCTCAGCTATACAAAAATCACCCGGAAACGTAGTTGGCGATAGGTGTACCAACACTTCTAATACAGCTAATGATCTCGTTGAAGCCAGGTAAACCATAGGTTTTCCTAAACTATTCCATCTACCACCATAAAGCCTTGCCCCAGCGCCGCTTAAATCGCTGGCATAAGTGCATTTAGCAATACGATAAAGTATCATTAATTAAACAAAAATACCATGTTCAATGCGGCCCAACTCCGTAAAAACCATGTTGAAGCCAGCAGAGGTATCTAAAAGAGCTAAAGGAGCCTCCCCGTTGAAGATCACGCTTGGGGTTCTAATCCATAGCTTAAATTTATCAATAGAACCAAACACCTCATTACCCCGTGTATAAAGGCGGGCAAGCTCAATGGCTTTTTCGGAATATTCAGAACTAACCACAGCCTCATCATCGTAGCGTTGTAATGTACGCTCAGAGATGTGCATAATATTGGCCAACTCCTGGATGGTTAATGATATTTTTTTAGCTAATGACAGCAACACCCGCTTAGGCAAGCCCTGGCGGGTTAGCTGTACAATATTAAAATCGGTAGAAAGATTTACAGGCTTAATACCGCTTAACAAACCATAAAAAGGGTTATTTGAACCCTGAGTAATATACATGCTCATAGGTTCATTAACAGTAGACGGCTCAATATGTTTATTTTTGTACGACATTTATCCAAAAATATATACAATTTGTCGGATTATCAAATTATTCTACAATAATTAAAAAATAATTCTTCTTCCCTTTTTGGGCTATCAAAAATTTACCATTAATCAGGCTATCAGCCTGATATATATCTTCAGCAGTTCCTATTTTTTGTTTGTTGATAGCGACACCACCACCTTGTATCATTTTTTTAGCTTCACCTTTTGAAGCGAATACAGCTGTTTTACCGGCTAATAATTCTGTAGCATTTATGCCATCAACAAACTCACTTGCAGCAATTGTAAAATTAGGTACACCTTCAAAAATGCCGATCACTTCATCATTATTCAACTCATTCAAAAACTCAATGCCGGTATTACCGAAAAGGAAATCAGATGATTTGATGGCTTTCTCATACTCAGCTTCACCATGTACTCTTATGGTAATATCTTGGGCTAAAGCTTTTTGTAATGCACGTAAATGCGGTGCAGCATCCTGCTTAACTTCTAAAGCTTTGATGGTCTCTTCATCAAACAAAGTAAATATCCTGATGTAAGTCTTAGCATCAGCATCGCTGGTATTCAGCCAAAACTGGTAAAACTTGTATGGCGATGTTTTAGCCGGATCAAGCCAAATATTACCGCCTTCTGTTTTACCAAATTTAGTACCGTCTGATTTTTTGATTAATTGTGTAGTTAAAGCATAGGCCTCACCCGCATCTTTACGGCGGATCAGCTCAGTACCGGTAACAATATTACCCCACTGATCGCTTCCACCCATTTGAAGTACGCAGTTTTTATTTTTCCACAGATAGTAAAAGTCGTAACCCTGTACCAACTGGTAAGTAAATTCGGTGAATGACATGCCGGTATCTCCATTAATACGGTTTTTCACCGAATCTTTAGCCATCATGTAGTTTACGGTGATGTGTTTACCTACATCCCGTATAAAATTCAGGAAAGAGAATTCTTTGAACCAATCGTAATTATTAACCATCTCGGCACTGTTGGCACCGCTATTAAAATCCAGGAATTTCTCTAATTGCTTTTGTATTCCGGCTAAATTAAGCTGTAATACATCTTCGGATAGCAAATTACGCTCAGCAGATTTCCCTGAAGGATCGCCTACCATGCCGGTAGCACCGCCAACCAACGCAAAAGGTTTATGACCAGCACGTTGAAAGTGAATCATGGTCATGATCTGCGCCAGGCTACCCACATGCAGCGAATCAGCAGTTGGGTCAAAACCTATATAGCCGGCAACCATACCTTTATTTAACAGTTCTTCGGTTCCGGGCATAATATCATGCAGCATGCCTCTCCAGCGTAATTCTTCAACAAAGTTCATCGTGTATTTTCTATCCTTTTAAACGGTTGCAAATATAACAGAATAGTATAAAATCTATTTTTTTGAAGGCTTTAACTCTCAGGTAATATTATTTTTCGTATATTGAGCTATTAGCATATATGAATTTTCTATCTCATTTTTACTTTGACCGCAACGTTACCAACTGCTACCACATCTTGGGGATAGTACTGCCCGACTTGCTTAAAAATGCCGATAAAACCATTGTGCTGCATCCGGAAAAACTTCATCATTCCAACGAACAAATAAATTGCATTATTAAGGGTTGGAATAAACATCTTGACGTCGACCGTTACTTTCATTCATCCGATTTTTTTCTTCATCATTCTCATCAGCTTAAAAATCAATTAGCGCCTGTTATAGCAGGTTCGCCTGTAAAACCATTCTTTTTAGGGCATATTGCTTTGGAATTAATATTGGACAATCTGCTCATCACAACCAATAAGATCGATGCGTATGATTTTTACACGCACATGAACGGTTCTGACAATGAAGTAATACAGGAGTTTTTAATTTTTTCCGGATTAAAAGACAGCACCAAATTTTTCCGTTTTTTTGATGGCTTTAAGCGTGATGGTTATTTACATACCTACTCCGAAACGCCCAAAATAGCTTACGCCTTAAAACGTATCTGTATGCGGGTTTGGAAAGATCCTTTTACTGATGAGCATGAAGCGTCTATAAATGATGTTGTAGTTGAATATCGCGAGCAGATTTATAATGATTTTATGCAAATTTTTGATGAGATAGATGCTAAGCTAAGCGTCAACTGATCAACCATTTACCCTATACACATCTAAACACCTTGTTAAAAGCCCCCATTTATCAATAAAAACCCCTAAAAATCAGCAATTAACACTTAATTTATTTTTTTGTAATTAAATTATATCCTTACCTTTGCAGTCCCAATTAGAAAATTGGGAAAAGGAGAAAAATTAATTAATGGCAAAAAAACAAGAAGCAGAAAAAGAATTAAAAGCAAAAGAGGCTGAACTGGGAACAGTTACCGCTACTGCAGAAAAAGAGACTATTGAATCAGAGGCTGATTCAATCTCTATCGAAGACATCAAGTCACAAATTGCAACTACACCCGATGCAGATTTCGATTGGGATGCAGATGACAAGAAATTTGGCAATTACAGCGACAGCGATCGTGAAAAAATGGAAAAACTTTATGATGGAACTTTCAGCTCTATCACTAAAGGTGAAATTATTACCGGTACAGTTGTAAATGTTAACAGTAAAGATGTGGTATTAAACGTAGGATTTAAATCTGACGGCTTAGTATCAGTTTCTGAATTCCGTGATACACCTGATCTTAAAGTAGGTGACACCGTTGAAGTTTTCGTTGAATCGCAGGAAGATGCTAACGGTCAGTTAGTCCTTTCACGCAAACGCGCAAAAACTCAAAAATCATGGGAGCGCATTAATTCAGCTTTAGATAACGATGAGATCATCACAGGTTTTGTTAAGAGCAGAACTAAAGGTGGTTTAATTGTAGATATTATGGGCGTTGAAGCCTTCTTACCAGGTTCACAAATCGATATCAAACCTATCAGGGATTACGATGTGTACGTTGGTAAAACAATGGAATTCAAAGTTGTTAAGATCAACCACGAGTTTAAAAACGTAGTGGTATCGCACAAAGTGCTGATCGAAGACGATTTGGAAAACCAAAAAACTGAAATTGTTGCCCGCCTTGAAAAAGGACAAGTATTGGAAGGTACTGTTAAAAACATTACTGATTTCGGTGTATTCATCGACTTAGGTGGTGTTGACGGTTTACTACACATTACTGATATCTCTTGGGGCCGCATAGAGCATCCACGCGAAATCTTAGCATTAGATCAAAAAATCAACGTTGTTGTGCTTGATTTTGATGACGAGAAAAAACGTATCGCTTTAGGCTTAAAACAATTAACTCCTCACCCTTGGCAGTCATTAACTGAAGATATTCAGGTTGGCTCTAAAGTAAAAGGTAAAATTGTTACAGTAGCTGATTACGGCGCATTCTTAGAAATTATCCCGGGTGTTGAAGGTTTGATCCACGTGTCAGAAATGTCATGGTCTCAAAACTTACGCAATCCACAGGAATTCCTTAAAGTTGGTGACGAAATAGAAGCACAAGTATTAACTCTTGATCGCGACGAACGCAAAATGTCATTAGGTGTTAAACAATTAACTCCTGATCCTTGGCAAAATGCTGCTGAACGTTATGCTGTTGGTACACAACACATAGCTACAGTGAAAAACATGACCAACTTTGGTGTGTTTGTTGAGCTTGAAGATGGTATTGACGGATTGATCCACATCTCTGACCTTTCTTGGTCTAAGAAAGTTAATCACCCTAACGAATTCACTAAAGTAGGTGAAAAATTAGACGTGGTTGTTTTGGAACTTGACGTTGAAAACCGCAAATTGAGCTTAGGCCACAAACAGCTTGAAGAAAACCCTTGGGATACTTTTGAAACCATCTTCACTATTGATTCAATACATGAAGGTACCGTGTTAAAAGTAACTGAAAAAGGCGCTATCGTAGCTTTACCTTACGGTGTTGAAGGCTTCTGCCCAACTAAACACTTGGTTAAAGAAGACGGAAAAAGCATCAAAGCTGATGAAGTTGCTGAATTCAAGATCATTGAATTTAACAAAGAAAACAAACGTATAGTTATTTCACACTCACGTATTTGGGAAGAAGCTCGCGCTGACGCTCGTGTACAGGAATTTGAAAACCGTAAAAAAGAAGCAAAATCTGCAACTAACGCGGTTAAGAAAGTGAAAGACTCAGTTGAAAAATCAACTTTAGGCGATCTTAGCGTATTAGCTCAATTAAAAGA
>Ga0302197_10000320_pt1 | contig 48344 bp, 48 predicted proteins | sample II_Bog_N2_1_FD_193526 | JGI IMG/M metagenome (GOLD analysis project Ga0302197, IMG submission 193526) | Peat permafrost microbial communities from Stordalen Mire near Abisko, Sweden - II_Bog_N2_1 | ecosystem: Environmental > Terrestrial > Soil > Wetlands > Peat | place: Sweden: Abisko... | reverse complement strand
CATGGACCCGGGAAAACGAAAGGGAGGTATCAAGGCCAGACGCCCGATCGCCGCCACCAGCGACAACTACCGCGCCGAACTCTTCGGACTCGCTTGAGGGGGCATTCATGCAATCGCCCTGTGAGGACAACCGTTCTCAATATAGGCGGACAACATTCTCATTCGCCGGGAACTTTTTGTCGTCTCATCGTATTACCAGTTGCGAAGGGTCTGGTCGAATCGTCATGCAAGACGGAATACCCACGTTCGTTCTAGACTCGGAGGCAACGAAACCATCCACTATGAGCGACGCGCCCCGAAATCTCGAATCGGCCGATTCCGCATCGTTGTTGACCGATGAGCAGTTGATGGTCGCTTTTTCGCGCGGGTCCACGGATGCATTCAGCGCGTTGTTCCAGCGCTACAAACAGCCGCTCTTTGGATTCTTTCGCCGCCGCCTCGCAGATCCCGCTCAGGCGGAAGAATTGACGCAGGAGACTTTTCTCGCTGTACTCCGCGCTTCGTCGCGATATGAAGCATGCGCACTCTTTCGAACCTGGCTCTATGCCATCGCCTTCAAAATTCTGCGTGCGCATCGGAGGAAGGCAACATTTCGAGCACTGTTTCACGGGGACCAGCCTGCCGGCCACGAGCCATCCATCGAAAACTCTATCGATGCAGAGGTGATTCTGCGCGAAGGAATCGGCAAGCTGGAACAAGTAGATCGTGAAATTCTGATGCTGCGCGAGTTTGAGCAATTGAGTTATGCGGAGATTGCCGAGTTATGCAGTCTGCCGCTCAACACGGTTCGTTCGCGGCTGTTTCGCGCTCGGGCAGCTCTGCATGAACTGCTCGCCGCGCCGGCGCCTAAGTCGCCCGCCACAAATCTTGCGGAATCGGAGGGACGCATATGAACACCATCACCCATCCCGTCGCTCCTGAAGAAGTCATGGCCTGGCTCGACGGCGAACTCTCCAGCGCCGAGGCTCGCACGGTTGCCGCACATCTTGACGGCTGCGCCGAGTGCGCTGGCCTCGCCGCGCAGTTCCGCGGAATGTCGGAGTCGCTCTCCGGCTGGACCGTTCCGCCCGTCCCTTCGCAGCTGGAAGGTTCCATCACGGAACTGGCGCAACAGAAGTGCTCCGGGGCCACCCTTCCGAGGCAGAAGCTTTTCATTCGGCCCAGCTTTTGGACGTGGAGGCAATGGGCACTCGGGGCCGGGTGCGCGCTCGCAACAGTTCTGATCCTTGTGGCCATTGTCCCTACGGTTGTTTCCGTCAAGAAACCCGCGCAGTCTGTCGGTCCGACGGTGGCTCAAATGACTCAGATGCGTCAGGAAACCCCGGACACAGGCACGTACGCTTACTCGCGTGCCCAGGGCCTTCAAGGCGCCGCCCTCAAGGGCAAGAACCCCGCAGCGAGTTTTGGCGTCGCCGGGATGGAGGGGTTTGGAGTAGAAAAACTTTCGGCGCCGCCGCCCACGCCAGCCCAAAGTCGCGCAAAAGTTTTTAATTACCAAGATACTGGCCAGACAGATCGCGCCGTGTCCCAGGCTGCGCCCGCGCCCATGATCGCCCGCACCGTCTCGCTCACCATCACGGTGAAGGACTTCGCCACTGCTCGTGCAGCACTCGATGCCATCCTCGCGCGCCATCACGGCTATTCCGCTCAACTTACCGTCAGCACTCCGGAGAACTCCCCGCGCGCCTTCCAGGCATCTCTCCGCATTCCCGCGCCTGAACTCGCACCGGCTCTCACCGAGCTCAGGGCTCTTGGCCGGGTGCAGAATGAATCGCAGTCCGGCGAAGAGGTGACCCAGCAGCATACGGATCTGGTGGCGCGCTTGAAGAACTACCGCGAATCCGAGGAGCGTCTCCAGTCCATCCTGCGGCAGCGCACCGGCAAGGTTGAGGAGGTTCTCCAGGTCGAGGAAGAGATCGAGCGCGTTCGTGGCGAAATCGAATCCATGGAGGCCGACCAGAAGGCACTCGAACATCGTGTCGACTTCGCCAGCGTCGATCTTCAACTGAATGAGGAGTTCAAAGCGCAGTTCAGCGCACCCGACACGTCGGCCTCCACGCGCATGCATAACGCGTTCATAGCCGGCATGAGCAACGTCTCAGACACGCTGTTAGGAACCGTTCTTTTCTTTGAGGAATACGGCCCTGTGCTCCTGATCTGGCTGGCGATCTTCGGCCTGCCGGCGCTCATCGTGCTTCGTCGCTATCGCAAGGTGCGCAGGCGGCTCTAAGGCTGCGCATCATGCTCCGCAAACCACCCAACCACTCGTCGCTCAAACTCCAGCGGCTCGGCGCCAGCCGCGCCGGTGTGGCCCGCTTCCGCCGGCTCCCACAGCACCACTGCCGGCGTCCGCGAAGCACACCGCGCCAGAATCATCTCAGAATGCGACGGAGGCAGATTCGTGTCTCGCTTGCCGTGAATCAGCAGCACCGGAACCCGGCTCCCGGCCACGGCATCCTGCGGCGAATCCTGCTCAAGGTCTACTCCATACTTCCATCGCGCGTATTCAAACCCCGCCATCACGGCGGGCCGCAACAGCGTGCGCCCCAATCCTGCCCCGCGGCCAAACTTCTCCCCGAGCCGGTCATAGGACGCCTCCCTGAAACTTGCGTATGAGGACTCCGCCACCACCGCGCAAAACCCTGGCGCGGCCTTCAGGGATTCGAGCAATTGCGCGGCCCCCATCGATTCTCCCAACCCGTCGATGCAATGCGGAGAGTCGGCATGCTGAATCCAGTCGAACCAGCGTCGTATGTCTCCCGACTCCAGGACGCCGTAAGTGGCCAGGTCGCCGCCGCTAACGCCATGGGCCCGCGCATCCGGCAGCAAGACAGCATAGCCGTGGCGCAAGAACAGGTCGGCGTAACCCAACATGCCTGCCCGATTGCCGGTGTGCCCATGCAGCAGGATTACCGCATCGCCATTGCCGCTGACCGGGCGAATGCTCCAGGCTCGCAGCGTTGCCCCATCCGCGGCGGTAATGGCAACGTCCTCAAGCGCAGCATTGCTGCGCGAGGCAATGGCTGAGGCCAGCACCCCATCCTCATTGGTCAGCGCACGTTTGCCCGGATGCAACATCCACTCGGCGGCCACAATGCCGGTCGCGACACAAACAGCCAGCCAAAGCGTAACCAGTGTGAAAAGCCAAGCAGCATAAATGCGGAATCGCTTCATCCTTCCAAGTTTACGTTTCTCAGGACTCATGCGTTCCCGCTTCCAATGCGCGCCGGAATCGTGGCATACGCGCCAAGCGCAATTTCCTGGCGCATTCAGCGGGCGAGCCAAATAGGATAACGAAAGGAAATCCCGCGCCATGCCGACGAACATTTTTTCCTCCGCCCTTGCCGCAGCTGTATGTCTCACCGCATTGTCTTTGGTCCATGCGCAGTTGGTTACCATCCAGCCCATGGGGCCGGAGCTTCAAGTTGCAATACGAATGGAACCGACCGGCGAGGAATCGATCAACGTCTGGTCGAGAACCGACGCAGTCGATCTGCGCACGGTCTTGCCCGAGGTCCTGCATTGCGACGCCGGTATAAAGCCCAACCAGGACGGTCCCAACTCAATGACCTGTCTAAAAGGGTTCCGGCGCGACGGACTCGCACTTGAGGGGGTGGTTGACCTGGCGCCGATCGAGCGCAAGTTCAACGGATCGACCGCAATTCAACTCTGGCTTGGCTATCCGCACCTCGGATTTGAATCATCGTCGCTGCCGATGGAGAAGCAGCCAAGCCCAATGCGCATCGACGCCTCGGCTCGCTTCGACGCCGGCACTGTCCCGCCGGTGATTTACGTTCGATTTGGCTACCATCCCGATCAATTGGCAGCCATCTTTCTCCCGCTGGCTCTTCTGGCGTTTGTGCTTACCGCGATGGCGGCGATGCTGGCACGGATCGGGTCGGCTGCTTTGGGCAGGCCAGTACTCCTGCTCGGCATGATCCTGTGGATGGGAATCGCTTCCGAGCTTCAGCTTGGAGCGCTGGCTCACATCCTGCTCTACGGCAGTTCGCTGGCACACCTCGCGGCACTCATCGCGGAAATCTGGCCGCCTTTGTTCTGCGTTGCTCTTGGAGTTGCGCTTGCAAGCGGAAGCCAGCCGGCCCAGAAGCCCCGCACCGGATTCGGCGAAGTCTTCTGGACCCTTGCGATCATTCCTCTTATATTGACGAGCGTCGTCGGCGCGCTCCCTTCAATGATGGCTCGGGAATGGCTCTCCGCAGTTCCATGGCTGGTTGCCGCGCCTCTGTTCGCCCTGCTTCGCCGCGCATGGATACGCGCTACCGCCGGCTCGAGCGTCCGCCAGTTAACCGAAGGCGAGCTCAAAGAACACGTGTCGGCTCTGGTTGCGAGGGCCGGACGCCCACAACTCAAGATATTCATATCGTCTTCCCCGCGCTCGCAGGTCGCCGCCGCGTTCACCCTCCCCGGAAAGAGCATCTACTTCACCGCTCCTTTGGTTCGCTCGCTCAGCAGGCGCGAACTGGACGCGGTTGCGGCGCATGAGCTGGCGCATTTCGATCATTCGAGCCGCGGCCCGTGGATTGCGCTGGTATTGGCGATGCTCCTGTTCGAGACGCCGGTGGCCGTTGCACTGACTGACGTACCCGGTGGGCTCATGGCCGGAATCCTGATCCCGTTGGCGGTTTTGTTCGCCTCATTGCGCCTGGCACGAAGGCGCGAGTTTGCCGCCGATATGGCCTCCGCGACTCTCACCGCCGATCCCCGAGCCATGATCAGTTCGCTGGCCAGAATCTCACGCAGCAACAACACTCCGCTTGTGATGAACCCGATTGCCGAGTGGTTCTCCTCCCATCCCTCCATCCACAAGCGTATCCATGCCTTGGCCGCCGCGGCGAGACTGGGTACCAGTGACCTGGCTACCTTAACCACCACCGACGATCCGGGCCAGCCTTACCAACTTCCTCAAGAACCGGCCACAGGGCAAATTTTCACTCCTGCCTGGCAAACGGCCAACGCGGGAATCTACGGTTGGTTCGTCCTGCTGGGCAGTTCCTGCGTCAGCGTCTTGGTTGTCTGGTTGCTGAATCAAACGGCCTGGCCGGGAGCGCTTCGTATATTCGCAGGAATTGCTCTTGCGTGCCTGGTTACCAAGGGGCTTGGGGCAGCTTTTCTGTCAAGCAACTACGCCCGCATACGCCGCAAACTGGCGGCGAAGCTTGGCGGGACCGGGCAGTTTGTGGGCTTTGCCGTCGATACCGAGCCGCGCATGTACAGCGGCCGCCGCTTTGCCGATGCCGGACTGGTTTCCTTTGCCGAGGGACGCCTGTGTTACCGCAGCGAGCGTACTTCAGTCGCGCTGAATCCAGCGGACGTTGTGGAGGTGGTCATGGTCGCCGCATCGCCAACCAATTGGATCAGGCCGGTGCCCCTGGTCAGTTTTCGCCGACCCGAATCCGCCGAAATTGAGGGATTCATCTTGCATCCTGTGAGTTGGCTCCCCTCACAGCGGCGCTTGTTCAAGGCTATTCAGCGTTGGAAAGTTGAGCAAGCCTCCTCCGAGCCCACGTCCATCGACGGATTCGAACGAATTGCGGGCCAGCCGTGGCCGAAAGTGCGCCTCGCCTCCCTCAAGTTGGCATTCGGAATATCCGGCGGCGCTACTCTGATCGCGGCAGTTGCCTTGATCTTGGCTTCTCACGCGGGCTGGAGCATTCTCGGGTACACCCTGGCTATCACCTGGTGCGTACAGATTTTCATGTTCCTGCCGTCCTTGCTATTTCACCCTTCGGCGCCCAAGGCTGTATCGCCTCCCCTGGCGAACGAAGCCTGAGGACCGCATAGACCCGCCGATTGCAAAGTCCCGAATGGAACCGCAGGAGGTTGGCGTCCGTATCTTCACAATGGATAATCTCTGAAGGAGGCGAGCATTATGGCATTCTTTTGCAATCGGTGCGGCACAGGGTTGCCGGTGAGCGCGCGTTTCTGCTCAAGTTGCGGTTCGGTCATACCTGTTGCGCAGGCCATGCCGGGCAACCCGCTGATTCGGCCGCGCGTGGGACGCCAGATTGCCGGGGTTTGCCTGGCGCTGGCTCAGGCGAACGGGTGGGATGTGGGAGTGGTGCGCGTTCTGACGGTGCTCGGTTTCTTCTTCTCAGGTGGAGTGGTCGGCGTGGCCTATCTGGCGGGTTGGATTGGAATTCCCGACGAGACGATGGGGCTTCCGGGAGCGTATCCTCCAGGTATATGAATGGTACGTACTTGTCCGACGGGGCCAGGCTGGGCTTTCGAGATACGGGGAAAGGAACCCCGGTAGTCTTCCTGCATCCCACTCCGCTCGACCGCGAATACTGGCGTCCGATGATTGAGGACCTTGCCGGCGTTCGCGCGATTGTTCCCGACCTGCGGGGACACGGTACCTCGGAGTTGGGCGATAACCTGCCTGTGGGTGGATTCGCTCGCGTTCCCGACGCTCCGGTGCTGACCATGACGCAACTAGCGGTTGATGTATTTCGTCTTCTGGACATACTTCAGGTGCGGGAAGCGGTGTTTGCCGGCTGCTCGATTGGAGGCTATGTGCTGCTGGAGTTGTGGCGCATGGCGCCGGAGAGAATGAACGGGCTGGCATTTGTGTGCTCGAAGCCGCAGCCGGATGCCGAGGCCAACCTTGTGAAGCGCACCGAGAACATAGCTCAGGCGCGGACGCTGGGGACTGAAGGGCTGTTCGATGGAATGGCCCCGAGTTTGATCGGGAAGACTGCGCGGGAGCGGCGGCCTGCAATTGTCGGCGAGTTGCGGGCTCGGATGACACTAACGCCGCAGGCGGCGGTGGCCGTGCAGGCAGGCTTGGCTACGCGTCCCGATTCGACGCCCACCGTGGCCACCATTGGAGTGCCGGTGCTGGCCATCGCGGGTGGAGAAGACTCAGCGGTGTCTCCGGCCGATATGGAAGCCTTCCACTCGGCGCTGGGGGGATGCGAATTCCACCTGCTGCCGGACGCCGGGCACTTTGCCGCTTATGAGCAGCCGCGAAAGGTGGCCGCTCTGATGGCGGAATGGCTGCGGCAACCGGAAGGCTGAGTCAATTGGAAGCGAGAGTACTTCGCCGATCCCAAGCGCTGTCAATCACGGGAGCCGTCTAGCACAAGGCAACTTCCGGAATGGCGACGATTCGCTCCGAATTGGCCAGTGCAGTGGCTGCTAAGGCAGGGAGCGGGCGGCCAAACAGAAAGCCCTGCGCCTGGTCGCAACCGGCCTCTTTGAGGATTCTTGCTTGTTCCGGTGTCTCCACGCCTTCCGCGGTTATGGTGAGGTCGAGTACCTTTCCCAGTGACGTGATTGTATGAACGATGGCAGCCGCTTTGGGCTCGTTCTCCATCCCGCGCACAAAGGATTGATCGATCTTTACGGTGTTGAACGGGAATTTCCAGAGATAGGCCAAACTTGAATAACCCGTTCCGAAGTCATCCAGTGCAATCGAAACTCCTAACCCGCGAAGGCGTCTGAGTTGATTGATTACTGAATCTGAGTCGTGAATCCACAAACTCTCGGTCACTTCCAATTCCAGGCGCTCAGGATGAAGTCCTGAACTTTCCAACGCCCTTTTGACGATGGAAACGATATTGCCATCACGGAATTGAACGGGCGATAGGTTCACAGCAACCATCAGAGGATGTGCCCAATTGGCAGCTGTTCGACAGGCGGTTTCGAGAGCCCAGACTCCGATGCTGTTGATGAGCCCGGACTCCTCCGCGACCGGAATGAACTCAACGGGAGACTGCGGAGGCCAGCCTTCAGGCCAGCGTAAAAGTGCTTCGAACCCCAGGAGTCTGCCATCGTGAAAACTGTAGAGCGGCTGATATGCCAGTTGAAATAGATCGGCCGCGAGTGCTCGCCGGATGCCGGCTTCGATATCGCGCCGCTCGCGTATCTTCGCATCCATTCCGGGCTCGAAGAAACTTACGGAATTGCGACCGCTCGCTTTCGCCTTGAAGAGGGCAGCGTCTGCGCAGGCGACAAGCGCGTCGAGATCTTCCTCATCCTGAGACGAAAGCGCAATGCCGATGCTGGCTCTGCAAGCCAATTCGGAACCGTCAATCAGGTATGGCTCCGCGAGGACCCTTGTCAGGCGGTCCGCGAGAGAACTCGCTCCGTTGGGCTGATGCATGCCGATCTGGAGAACGACAAATTCATCGCCTCCAAACCGCGCGACAATATCTTCTTCCGGAATCGACGACCGAAGGCGCTTGGCGGCTGCCTTCAAGACTTTATCGCCAGCAGCTTGTCCAAAGTCGTTGTTAATGTCCTTGAATCGGTCCAAATCGATCATCAGTGCCGCAACCCGCCTCTTGGTGCGGCGGCTCAAAGCCAAAGCGCGCTTTGCCGCATCGTTCAGCCGGTTTCGATTGGGGAGGCCGGTCAGACTGTCGTTTTCTGAGAGAAACAAGGTTTCCGCCCTGGAATCACGCAGCTTGAGCATCTGCCGATATAGACCATATCCGGGAATGCCACCGGCCAGCAGGACCAATGCGCCAATGATGATCTCGGTAAGGAACAACGACTTCTTATAAAGAATCTCGTCGTCAGTCTGATCGAGATAAATCTCGAACACGCCTACGACGGCCCCATTCTTCTTGACGGGTATGAACGACTCAACGTAAAAGGGTTCGTTCCGCGGCGGACTGCCCGCGTGAACATCATCGAAGATCGATCCCGAGACCAAAGCCTCGGCTACTCGCTTCCCGTTGGCCGGCATATCGGCAAATGCGGTCCGTTCCGACTTGAAGACAAGTCGCCCGGTTGCGTCCCAAATTCGAAGTCGATAGATGTCTCCAACTTGACTGGCATCGTCCAGGAAGTGCCTGGTCTGAACCGAAGGAGAAGCGTCCGACAACAAGCTCAGAACATCGGGGTATCTTGCGACCGCCAATGAAACCCACTGGCTGGATGTACCTTGCGCATTTTCGCGCAGCATCTTCCCTGAGAGGAACTGGCAAAGAAACATTCCCCCCACCACAGCGAGAGTAATGCAGATCGCGAAGATCGCGACCTGCCGGCGTTCCGCGTTTAGAAATCGCATGAAGTGACGTTTCATGGGCTACTCCAGTTCCGGCTATCGCGAAGTTTCTATTCGGGCTACTCGTCCGCTCCTGGTGTGATGTATCTCAAGTGTGAACGAAACCGGGGTAGTCGCTGTACCACCTTTGGGTGATTTGACTGGTCAGGGGTGACGCAGATCACATAAATTGGCCGAATGAATCTTGAGGGCGACATTACCAGCGCCAGGCACGGCTTCATGCGTGCCGCATCCCATCAGGTCAAGGATGCAGGGCCTTTGTGGTCGATCCAGGAGACTTCGGGGCTTGGGGCGGTTCAGAGCATCGGATGGGAAACAGTCGGCGGGGTCAGTGGAGGCGAACGGGGAGGAGGCTCATACAGGGTAAATATGAGTTGCGTCGGAGTCGCCGGCCATGGGTACAGAACCGCATTTTGCACGCGAAGCCGGGTTGGGCATGGAGTGCCGACAATTCAACCGGAACGCAAACGACGCACATCCTTTGAATTCAATGAACGCATTGGCCAGTTACCGCCAGGACCGGGGCGATTCATTTCCCTTCGCCTGGATGTAACCCAAAAGAGCACCGGATCCCTCCAATTGTGTCTCCACTTGGCGGGTAACCGGGCAAACGAACGAGAGAGGACTGCATCCAACATGCCCAGAGCGTGAAAAGGCGAGGGAGCAGGATTATGGGTTTGGAATTGATTTCCAAAATGTCGGCGGACACTTCGCGAACGGAAAGAAAGCCGGAACTCACTGTCGTCTATGACATGAACGATTACCCTGGGGCTGCGAGATGTTCCTCTTGCGGAAAAGAGATGCCCGCACGGCGGAGATGGATCAATCCATCCGCCGAGAACCTGGCGTGGTTCGCGGATCAGTTCAAACTCCACGTGGAGCAAAGGCACCCCAGTTGGAGAGCCGAATCCTTGAAGGATCGAGGATTATTCAGAGGCGCCGAGGCTGCGTAGATCGGAACCCATTTGGAAAGATCAATTGCCGTCCGATACACTGGCATCCTACGCTTTCGAACCCTAAAGGTGTCATGGCCCATTCCCACGTCAACGTCTCTCCGCTTTCGCTTACAGGTTTTGTCTGGAAAAACCTATGGCGCCGGCGGCTGAGGACGACGCTGACACTTTGCGGGATTGGGATGGCGATTGGCGCATTCGTTGGCCTGGTCGGTTTTTCCAGCGCATTTGAAAGTGAATACCTTCGCATCTATTCAAGCAGCGGAACCGACATCGCGGTGATTCAACAGACCTTCTTGAATACTTCAATGAACGAGTCTGTTGGAGCAACCCTGAAGGCGTTGCCGGTTGTGGCGCAGGCAACGCCAGTCATATTCAACATGATGAGCCTGACGAGCGATGTGAATGCCCTGGCATTTGGGTGGAAGGCCGACACGTACGAATTTGCCTCGATGCAGATTCTCTCAGGCCGGCCCTTTCGAGACGGTCATCCCGAAGTGATGCTGGGCTATCTGCTGGCAGACGAATTGAATAAAAAAGTGGGGGATACGCTGGAGATTCAAAGCGCGCCATTCACGGTGTGCGCAATCTACCATGGGGGATCGGGATTGCAGGCGGACGCCGTGATTATGCCGCTGGACCAGTTGCAGGAGCTGAGCAGCCTGCAGGGCAAGGTTTCGACTTTTGACGTGCGGTTGCGCCCGGCAAATGCCGGAGAATCGCAGGAGCAATATTTAAAGCGCGCGCAGGCGCAGATTGAAGCTGCGCTGCCGGGACTGCACGCGGTTCCAGCGGCCGAGCGCGCCCATAACAATCAGTTTGTGCAGCTGGCGCACGCTTCCGCCTGGGGCACTTCGTCCATTGCACTGCTAATCGGGATCTTTGGAATTGCCAACACCATGGCTATGTCGGTTTACGAACGCACGCGGGAGATCGGGATACTGCGGGCACTCGGCTGGAAACGAGGGCAGGTGTTGATTCTCATCCAGCTTGAAGCGGCCGCACTGGGACTGGGAGGCGGGCTGTTTGGAATCGTCTTCGGATGGGGCGCCCTGTACCTGCTGGCTGCGCTGCCTCAAACCGCAACCATCGTATCGACGTCTCCGCCAGTGCTGCTGCTGGCCGAGTCGCTTGGCATCTCGGTGCTGGCGGGGCTGATTGCGGGGGCTATGCCAGCGTGGCGCGCTGCGCGACTGTCTCCGGTGGAGGCGCTGCGGCATGACTAGTTTCCCCTTTCGGGGCTGAAGAGGCCAATCAGGCGAGGGGCTAAGTCGCGCGGAGTTTCAGCATTTGTTCGATGAGATCGGCGGCGCAGCCAGGTCCGTCCATCGGCTGGATAATTCTCTGCAAGGCCAGTGCCGCCTCACGGTATCGAGCGTCTTGAAGCACCAGCGTGACTGCCTTGCGAAGCCTGGCAGGGTTCAGACGGCGCAATGGAACCACCACGCATGCTCCGCGGGCCTTGACCCGCGCCGCCACGCCGGGTTGGTCATTTGCAAGGGGCACGGCGACCATCGGCACTCCCTCGCACAGGGACTCAAGCACCGTGTTGAGGCCGGCATGTGTGATCACCATCGTCGCCCGCTTCAGTATTTCCAGTTGCGGAGCAAAGCTCACCACCAGCGGATTGCCGGCCAGCGTGCCTAGCCTGGCAGGATCGATTCCGCCGCCGAGGGAAATCAATAATTGAACGTCGAGCGTGGCACAGGACTCGGCAATGATTCTGAAGATGGACTCCGAACCGTTTTGCAATGTGCCCATGGATGCGTAAATCAGCGGGCGTCCATCGAGGCGCTCCCAGGGGAAATCGACTGCCGGACGCTGCTCAGCGTGTAGGAACGGCGCGGTATAGTGAAGCCGGGGCGGCTTCTCGCCCGCGATTTCGAACTCCAATGCTTTCGGTAACTGGGTAATTTTCACTAGCCGCGACAGCGAATCGTCCGTGCGCCGGAAGGGCTCCAATCCCCAAGCGATGCGCTGCCGGTTCACGTCTCTGAAGATAGGAGCCCCTATCTGTATCAGCAAATAGATTGCCAGGCGGTTTCGCAAACGGCTGAGCCAATCCTGGCCCGCCGGCCAACCGAGCCAAAAGGGCGGAAAGCGGTCATCCAGAAGCATGGGGGGAATCAAGGCGATGGAGATCCACGGCAGACCCAGATAGTCCGCCACGTTGCCGGCGGAGTCCGTTTCGTCCACCAAGAGCGCTTCCACGTTGGCCGACCGCACAGCAACAGGCCCGTCGCGCCTGACCATTCTCGCGGTGTTCCTCACACGCTCTAGTGTGAATCGAAGGGCTGCGAATCCATTTAAGCGAGCCAGGTGGTCGTCCAGCTTTTGCAGGGCGCCGGGCGGATAATCTTCCATGCCGATCATGTGAAACTCGATACCCGCGGCACGCACGCGCGCCTCGGTGTCCGCAATTCCGAACATCACAACCTGATGGCCTCTAAGTTGCAGGGAACGCGCCAGCGCGGTCATGGGATTGATATGACCGGTTGCCGGAAAACAAAATGCTCCCAATCTCGCCATGGCTCTCGCTAATTCGTTGATTTCAATTGCAAGTGGAACTGCTGCCGTTGCGGGTGTCCGGAATTTCGCTGTGAAGATTGATTCCGAATCTGGGAAAGACTGTATGCAATGATACTGCGATGACTGAAGTCTATGCCGACTGGAAGCTGTTACGGCTATCTAACTGCGCAGCAAGTTTTTTCATTGCCGCATTTTCGCGATTAACTTCACCGGCCTCTCGACTGTGCAAAGCTATCTCCGCGGCGATTGAGCGACCGAGAACTCGCTGATCAATGTTGCCAAACGATCCAGGCACGAGGCTTCCCAACCAACCGACCCAGGCCGGGGTATGCGCGTTACCGAAAATTATGCCTGGGCGAAAGATGGCGAGGCGGACAAAGCCGACATTACGCACGGTGTCTTCCTTCATGCCCATGACTCGCGCATAACGAATCCAGCTGCGAGCTGTGCTCCCTGCCGCGGAAAGCAGGCAAAACTGGGCGATTCCGGCGTCATGGCAGCCACGCGCAAAGGCGCCGACGACGCCGACCTCAAGTTGTTTCAATTCTTCTTCGCTCCATCGCCCCGATCCAGCGCCGACACCCACACAGCTCACGGCGCTGGCGGGACCTTGGCTTAAAACTTCGCGGGCGAGGGCGGCAGTGCGCTCGGCAAAGTTCGCAGCGCCGGTATCGAGAACGACATTGCGCACTCGCGATCGCGCCGCAAGGGGTTTTCTGGTGACCATCACCACTTCCCGGCATTCCGAAGTTGCCAGCAGTTCCGCGACGGCTGCACCGCCGACTTGTCCGGTACCACCAAGGATAATTGCTGCGAAACTCTGCTTCACAAATTGGACCTCAGCTTAGGTTAGGATGCGACAGCCCCGTTCACCCCAGAAGGAAGCATACTTGATCTCTGTTCTAGATTGAGCCAGAGAAGCATGGCTTTTCTCAATTGGCGCTATCCGGCCAACGCGCGTTCCCAACACAGGCTCGGCCCGTCTTGTGGGTTCCGGTCGGATTGTTGGGAATCGGTCCGGGAGGAAAGGCCGCTCCAGGTTTGTACGCGCAGCCTGTTCTTGGTGTGGTCTTGATTCGACTTCGCTAGTCTGCCCGGTTTTGATGGCTGCTTGAATCGCGGCGACGATTCCATAAGGCTCGTGGATGGGCGCCGAGGGAGTGTCGATGTATGCGATCGTCAGTTGGCTGTGATGCGATAAGGCTGGCAGCCCGGCCTGCAAATCGGAGTAGCCCAGCGCTGTCCGCCGTTCCCCGATCTCTTGGCTGTTATCCTTTTCCCAATGCCATTTTCCAATACGACATCTCCCGCGAATACGCACCAACGCCCCGAGCAGTCGCCGTCCACGCTGGCAACCTGGCTGCTGCTGGGCATTTTGTTTGCCGCGGTGCAGTTCGCCTCCCTGTTTACGCCGCCGCTGATGGACGACGTGGATGCGGCCCATGCCCAGGCCGCGCAACATATTGCCGAAAGCGGGAACTGGATCACCTGCAAGATCAACGGCATCCGCTACATTGAGAAGCCGCCACTGCCCTACTGGCTGGTGGCTATCAGCTACAAGGTGTTCGGCGAAAACACCTTTGCCACGCACTTGCCCAATTCCCTGGCCATGCTCGGCCTGACCTGGCTGGCCTGGCTGTGGGCGCGCCGCGCCTGGGGATCGCGAGCTGGCCTCTACGCTGGTCTCGGCGTTCTCACCGCATTCGGTCCGTTTCTCTTTACACGCTTCATCATTCCCGAAGCCATCCTCGCACTTTTTCTGCTGATCGCCCTTTATTGCCTGCTCACCGGTTTCGAGTCCGGCCGCCCCGCGCGCTTTTACTGGATGTGGGCTTGTGTAGCGCTGGCACTGCTCACCAAAGGCCTTATCGCTCCCGTCTTCTTTTTCGGCGCTGCCATCCCGTACCTGATGCTTACCGGCCTGTGGCGTCGCTGGCGCACCTTGAAACCGTTTTCGGGCTTCCTGCTGTTTCTGGCCATAGCCGCGCCCTGGCACATCCTCGCCGGCCTTGCCAACCCCGACCAAGGACACCCCATCGGCAACCACCCCACTATCGGGAACGTCCATGGCTTCTTCTGGTTCTACCTTGTCAACGAGCACGTGCTGCGCTTTTTCGGCGCTCGCTACCCGCACGACTATAACCGGCTTCCCTTTGCCGCATACTGGCTGCTGCACCTGGTCTGGCTGTTTCCGTGGAGCTTGTTTCTGCCCGCGCTGGTGGCCATCGCGTGGAAGACCCGCCACCATTGGCTACAGCATCTGCGTCACGACGCCGGACAGACGGTGGATTTCTACCTGGACCACGCTGTTCGGGAAGATGTGGCCACTTACGTCTTCAATCTCAAGTTCCGCGTGCGCACGGTGTGGCTGCTGAGCCTGTTCTCAGCCTTCACGCTGCTGTTCTTCTCGCTCTCAACTAATCAGGAGTATTACACCTTCCCGGTGTGGCCTCCGCTGTTCATCCTCATCGCCGGCGTCCTGGCGGGCATTGAGGAGAAGCGCGGCCTGGATGGATCTCCGGATGGCGAGCCCAACAGCCCGCGTCCGCTGCTCTCCACGGCCTGGCTCACCGGGGCGCAGGCGGTTTTCACCGTCGTCGGTGTGCTGGTGGCTGCGGCGCTCGGATGGGGACTTTGGGACTCCCGCAACTTGCCCTTTGTCGCCGACATCGGCACTCTGCTGGCGCACCGAGGCGTGGGCGACTACACCCTCTCGATGTCTCACTTCTTCGATCTGACAGGCGCGTCGTTTGCCGCTCTTCGCCTCCCCGCAGCACTGGCCGGCGCGGCATTGCTCGTCGGGCCTGCTGTGGGCTGGATCCTCCGACTGAAGGGGAAACACATAGGGGCCACCATCAGCGTGGCTCTCACTTCGGCGGTATTTCTAATTGCGGCGCACATCGCCTTTGCCCGCTTCGATCCCATGCTGGGCTCCAAGCAACTTGCGGACGCCATACTGCAGAATGGCTCATCCGCCGATTCCCTGATCGTCTTCGGCGACCAATCCGACGCCTCTTCGGTCATCTTTTACACCAATCGGCTTTTTCAAGGAAGGCCTGCGCTTTTGGTAGTCCAGCGGTGCGGGCAGCACGGCGAGGGCTCAACCCTGCTTTGGGGTTCCTGCTATCCAGATGCGCCAAATATTTTCTTGAGCGAAGAACAGCTTGCGAAGATGTGGGGAACAGGGGAGCGAAAGTGGTTGTTTGCCCAGGACAAGAATCAGTCCAAGGCTGAGAACCTTCTTGCGGGAAAGCTTTACCCGGTCAAATCCATCGCGGATAAGGCGCTGTGGACCGATCGGCCGCTGAAGTGAGTGTTCCTTTTCCGGTGGCAAGGATGAGAGGCTGCGCCACAAATCATCATTTCTCACGACTGGAATGGGTACTTCGCCCAGCGCGACACCAAATCCTCCACGGCTTCCCGGCTAACTAGCCCCGCGTCGGATTCGTTGGGTTTGTATTTTTCTCTGAGCGCCATGAGGTTGTTGCGCTCTTTGCGTTCCTCGTCGGAATAGAACCTTGCCTTCTCGAACTCGTGGTTTTGAATCGCAGCTTCGGCCTTGTTGGTAATGAACCTGATACGCTTCAGGACATCGGCTATCTCCGCAGGCGATGCATCCTGCCGCAACTTCAGTCTCGCGCCGGCCGCGTCGAGCAACTCAATGGCCTTGCCGGGAAGCGAGCGATCTGGAAGGTAACTACTTGAGCTTTGAACCGCACACTTCAAGGCATCGTCGCTATAGGTCACTCCATGGAATTTCTCAAGGCGATGCTTGTTAGCCTGTAACACGCTCAGAGTGTTCTCCTCGTTCAACGGAGACACATGAATGTTCCTGAAGTACTCGTCAAGCCAGGGAATGGCCTGCGTTAACGTTGCATAATCGCTCGGCGAGCTTGCGCCGATGCATTGGATCTCGCCGAGTACGAGCGCGGACTTGAGAACCCTCGCCGCCTCCGTTTGCGCTGACTTGCCTGTCGCCACAAGGGCCCGCAAATCATCGATAAATACAATGAATTCGGACGAATTCTCCTTTGACCCCATAGCGGACTTCAGCTTTTCTTCAGCCCTTTGCCGGTTATGTGAAAGACCGGCAAATACCTGTGAGTCGAATGCCAAGATTCGCTTCTCTGACAACATTGCTGGAGCCTTTCCATCCGCAATGCGCAGCGCGAGACCCTCGACGATCGCGGTTTTGCCAACGCCGGACTCGCCGATCAGAAGCGGGTTCCTTTTGCCACGGCTGCAAAGAATCTCGATAACTCCATCGAGTTCCACTTCCCGGCCAACCACGGACTCGATTTTGCCATCCATCGCTTCCTGCGTCAGGTCGCGCGAAAACTGATTGACCGGCCTGGATTCAGAAGGGCCTCTCGCAGCCAGCTCATTCGGTACGCTGGCCAATTCCTCGCGAACGGTGGCAAGCTGCAAGCCCCTCTCCTTCAATATCTCCGCCGCAAAAGATTTTTCTTCGCGCATCAGCCCAAGCAACAGGTGCTCAGTGCCGATGTGTTTGTGACCCAGGCGCTCGGCCTCTTCCGCCGCATACGCGAGGACGCGCTTGCATTCGTTTGAAAGCGGCAGATCGACGCTGGTCGAGACCTTCTCGCGGACGGTAGTGTGCGCCTCAACCTGTTTGCGAATCGACTCCACCGAGGCATTCGACCGCAGAAATCGGTTCGTCAATGCCTTATCCTCGCGCAACAGGCCGAGCAGCAGGTGCTCAGTCTCGATATAAGGCGATCCGAACTGGCTGGCTTCATAACGCGCGAAGAAAATTACACGCCGTGCCTTTTCGGTATACCGTTCAAACATACTCGCGGGTCCTCCTTTCCAGGATTCCAAATTGCCTTGCGACGATCCTAATCCGCGGCCCGCATCTTTCCTCCCGGCAACAGCTCATACACGCGTCCCCGCCAAAGCACCTTGCTGGAAAAATAACTCGCAGCCCAGAACCCAAATCCCATCAGGTCCCTCACGGGGTAAAGCACCAAAAGGGCAAACCAGCTTGGGTCGCGCACCACCAAACGGCCCACGGCGATCGCCAGCGCCAGCCGCGTGACCACGCTCCAGCCAAAGAACGCCAGCCCCCACCCCGGATGCCCCAACGCCGCAGCGGCGCCCCATGCCAGCAGCCCGAAGGGAACGCCGAATGTGAGCGCGGTCCCAAAGTGGCCCGCCGGCCGCGAAAAGCGCGTTGACCGCATCCAGCGCGCCTGATGCTTGAGCGATGGGATCATGTTGGAATTGATGACGATGTGATCCACAGCATGGTGGCTCAGCACCACGGCTTTGCCGTGCTTCCAAGTTTCATTTCCGAGGACAAAATCGTCCGCGCAATAGTCGGCCGTGACGTTGAAGCCTCCCATCTGCTTGATAACATCACGCCGGAAGGCCATGGTTGGCCCGAGGACAAACTTCATTCCTTCCATGGCGCGCGCCGCAAGCACCCCAGAGGTCATTTCGACAGACATGCCAACGGCTTCAAGACGCGCCCACAGGCCGCCTTCCGCCGCGACACCTCGATACGGGCAGCACATGGCGCCTACGCGTTCATCGGCAAAAGGCAGAACGACGGCCCGCAGATAGTCCGGCCCTACGCGCACATCGCTGTCGCTGATGACCAGGATCGCGTGCGCTGCCTCGGTCTCCATGCGCTCCAGTGAGGCAACCTTGGCATTGATGTAGTCTGGCTGGCCGCCTGTAGAGAGGAATTTTGCGGCGACCCGCGGATAGCGGGCCGCCACACGGCGCGCCGTCTCCAGGCCCGCATCCTGGGCCGAGCGGGCGCAAAATAGAATTTCGTACTCGGGATAATCCTGTTCAAAGAAGGTGGCAAGATGCGCTTCAAGCCCTGGCTCGGCTCCATGCACCGGCTTCAGCAGGGTCACCGGGGGCGTAAACCCGGGCCGCGGTTGCAACTGCGCCAACGCAACCCGGCGTTCGCGCAGGTAACGCGGCACCGCCGCCAGAACAATGCAGGCAAAGCCGGTTGACGTCACTAGCCCGGCTACTGCCAAGAAAAGAAGTGCGTGGAGCATGCAGTTACAAGCATAACCGGGTCAGGGGGCAGGTGAAGAATCTGCGGCTTTGCGGTGCGGTGCAGAACGGATGGGCTACGGTTTGCGCGCCGTTGTCGACTTCACAACCACCGAAGGCCTTCGAATCGGGACAATTGCCCCGGAGGCGCCGGGCACATTCTGTTGGAACCGCGCCAGCATCTCCGTCCGCACATACTCCACGAAGCTCTGCATCTGGCGATTCATCTCCTCCATTCGCTCCCGCATTTGCAGGATGATGGCGATGCCGGCGATGTTTACGCCCAGATCACGCGCCAGGTTCAGGATGAACTCAAGCCGCTCCAGGTCCTCATCGGTGTATAGGCGCGTGTTGCCCTCGGTGCGCGACGGCTTGAGCAGGCCCTCACGCTCGTAGAGGCGCAGGGTTTGGGGATGGATTTCGTACATCTCGGCTACCGCCGAGATCATGTACGCGCCTTTTGATTTGCGTTTTGCGGCCATCAATCCACCAGCCTGTATCGCGCGTCTTGAAGCATTTGGACAATTGGCTCAGAAGCAGGTTCCTTTTTCAGATTATCCAGCAAATCATTGCGCAACCACAACTGCATCGCAAGGCTATGTTCCTGCGTTGAATTCTTCGGAACGCTCCAGATTGTAAAGCAAGTCTCAGAGCAGGCTTCAACCCATGCCTTTGTGAATTCGCGGTCGCCTGCCATCTGCGTGGGCAATTCGCGCGTGAGCCCCATTAGTTCGAGCAGATCGGAAGCCGCAGTCTCATGAAATGCAGCGTTGAATGGATCATCGCGGTCCCAAACTGCCTTCCAGCATCTAACCATATTGTCGACCGCCGCTGTTCGCTCTGCGGGGTTGCTGTGGATCCGCGTGCACCAAAGGCGGTTCACCTTTGCCATGCTCGAATGATATGCGCGCTCCTCTGCAGGTTCGCGCGAACGCTCCTGCCTCTGCGATTCATCCTCATTTTGGTTCGCAAAGAAGTAGCAAGCCTTGGGAAATGCCAACTGATGAGAGTTCCGGACCTGACCAACTGCGTGCCAACAAGGCAAACCAAAAACAAGAATCGCGATACCGAAATGCTTGGCTCTTATCGACTTTCTCACCGCAGGCCCCAAATTCCCTTCCCTACACCTTCTCAAACATTGCCACTCGCGGGTCCTGGTTGTTCAGCTTGGCCAGCTCGCGCATGATCTCCTTGCTGCGCTCGTCCTGAAGCGTGGGCACCACCACCTCCACCGTTACAATCTGGTCGCCGCGTTGCTCAGGCCGCTGCGCATTTTCCACGCCCCGCTCCCGCATCCTGAGCTTCTGCCCGCTCTGCGTTCCTGGGGGAATCTTCAACTGCGCCCGACCGTCGATGGTCGGCACATCCACCTTCGCGCCTAGCGATGCTTCGGGTACCGTTACCGGAACCGTAATCTGGATATCGTCTCCCACCCTCGTAAACACCGGGTGCGTCCCCGTACGCACAATCACAAACAGGTCGCCAGCCGGACCGCCATTCAATCCCGCGTTGCCTTTGCCCTGCAAGCGTATGCGCTGTCCGTCCCGCGTCCCCGCCTTCATGCGGAACTCCACCGTTTCAGTACGGCTGACCACGCCTTCTGCGTGGCACGTCTGGCAGTCGTTTGAAACCCGCCCCGAACCATTGCAGCGCGGGCACGGAATATTGAACTTCATCCGCCCGCCCATCTGCGTCACCTGGCCGGTCCCGTTGCACTCCGGGCACTGCATCGGGCCGCCCATTTGCGCCTGCCCATGGCAGGTTGGGCATGTTTCTTGGCGATCTACCTGCAGCCGCGCCTGCCCACCGCGAATGCCCATCCAGAAGTCAACTGTAGCCTGGTACTCAAGATCGGTTCCCGGTTGCGGACCGCGCGGCCGTTGCTGCTGCTGAGCGCCGGAGAAGATGCCGGAGAAGATGTCCTTGAAGCTGCCCCACGACGACGATCCCGCCCCTGCCTGCGGCGCTCCGCCGCTGCCCTGAAAACCGGAGAAGTCGAACCCGTCGAAGTCCACCGGCGGACGGCCACCGCCAGCCTGCTGCCGCGCATAAGCCTCAGCCTGCGCCGGGTCAATCTGGTCCGAGTAGAAACCCACCTGGTCGTAGATCTTCCGCTTCTTCTCGTCGCTGAGCACGTCGTTGGCTTCGGAGATTTCCTTGAACTTCTCCTCGGCCTTCTTGTCGCCCGGATTCACGTCCGGGTGATACCGCCGCGCAGCCTTGCGGAAGGCCTTGCGAATCTCCTCCGGCGTGGCCGTCTTCTTCACGCCAAGCGTGCCGTAATAGTCTTTATTCTGTGTCGTGGGCATAGTCTGTTTGTACTCGATCTCCGGTTAGTCCCGATCGCGGGCCATTTGCTCCCTTGCAATTCGCGCGTTCAGGATTAAGTTCCCATTGTAGAGGCTGCTAATGTTGGAGCACTTCATGCGATGGCACGGGAGTCCTCGTCTTGTGAAAGGGTTCTCAAAGGGCGAGGTCGAATCTCCCTCTCGATGGCAGCGCCGGCGGCATCAATCTCAGACTCCAAGTCGAAGTCCATCTGCACACCCATCCAGAACTGAGGTGTCATATTGAAGTATCGCGCTAGCCTAAGCGCTGTGTCCGCCGTAATCCCGCGCCGCTCCCGCAATATCTCCGTGATCCGGGTCACTGGCACACGCAACTCCATCGCCAACGCATTGGCCGACAGGCCAAGTGGCTTCATGAACTCCTCACGCAGCATTTCTCCCGGATGCAGAGGCGGCATCAATGCTCCCTCCTCCAACTCTGGAACCAATTGCTCGCACTCAGTGGTAGTCAACGATTTCGACATTATCGGCATCGCCGTCCTCCCATTTACGATTTCACGCAATCCGTAGCGCCCTCTGCGCGGCTTCCGGCTCACGGTCGATTACCCGCAAATAGGAGCGGGCCGGCCCGTCGGGAACCCGCCGGCCTTGCTCCCAATGGCGCAGCGTATTGATGTTGAAGCCAAAGCGATCTGCAAACTCCTGCTGCGTGAACCCGAGGCGGCCCCGGATCGCCTTCACGTCGATCTCCGGTGGGATATGAACCCGGTACAAACTCTCGTCCGCAGTTCCTTCAATGAAGGCCAACGCCTCTTCAAGTCCACGCAGAATCCCATCGCCAACCGTTTCGCTCATCGCATTTGCCTCCGTCTCTTGTCCGCCTCGACCATCTGCTTCGTAAACTGCTGCATCTTCTTCAATTGATCCTGGGACAGATCCTCCTGCTCGTTCTTGGCGTACACCTTGAGAAGTAGTAAGGGCATCTCCATATCGTGGAAGAAGTAGATCACGCGCGCTCCGCCTCGCTTTCCGCGACCCTCCAACTTCCATCGGAGCTTACGAATGCCGCCTGACCCAGGGATTACATCCCCGGCGGTTGGGTGGAAGGCCAAGTAGTCCACAAGTTCGTCCAGCTCCCCTTCGTCCATCAGTTTGAGCGCCGCGCTAAGGAATCCCGGCGTTTCCGCTACCGTTATGGGTCTTACACTTGACAAAGATCATAGTAGTGCATTGCACCACTTGTGACAATTCTCAAAACGCCGATTGATGGAACTAAATGCTGATCGTTGTTAGGAACCCCAGGTCCCATAGTCGAGACCTGGCGTTCCAGCCAAGCTCGTTGGTCAAGATTTGCCCTTTGCGATGAAATCCGCTATCCATTCCACCAGTTCCTCCCGAACACTGTTGAACTTGGCCGCCGATGGATGCGTAATCGCACCGACTAAACAGTGGCCACCATCTGCCCTGAGATACCAGAAGCACTCTCTCTCAACAGAGTTGAATTGGACTTTGAGGCCAGACGAATCTTCGCTAACCCTTGACACTTTAGGATCGTCAGGATGGAACCTCGGGAACAGCCGCCAGAGATTCTCGCTCGTCACGATTAGATGATCAGGCCTCAGCTCGTCAATTACCTTGAAAAGGAACCTTTGAGCTTCAGGGTGCTTGCACTGTTCTTGCGTGGTCATCTGCCTTGGCCTTTTGAAGTGATCCGGCAAGAAATTGTAAAATGCAACCGCTGGGTAGAATTCCTTGACGGAATAGGCATCTCCATTGTCGTCTCGGAAAAGTTTGGCAATCTTGGTAAAGTAGGGGATTTTCCTCTTCCCTTCGATCACTTCGCCGACGATCATGTGCGTGAATCCTGGCCACCTTACATCGCCCTCATCTCCGTAATGAGACATTCCAACCACCAAGAGCCGCCCGAGGGGCGTTCTCCCGTATTGGCTGCCGACCGCCGGGTTGTGCCGCTTGTCGTCAAGTATTCTGAGCTTTTGAAGTCCTTTCATCCTGGGATGCCTCCAAGCATCCGCACCCTTAAGCGTTAGCGTTCCGCTTTCCTTCGTTACTTTTCGGACACCAGCTCGCTTTTATACCACAATGTGAAAAATACCGAGATTGCGCGCAACGCAGTTCGGGGTGGGCAACGAATCGTCGCCCACCCCTCTAGTTTTTCCGCCGTGAGGCGAGTACGCCTGGACGGCAAGTCCTACTTCTTGTCTTCCACGTCCACATACTCCGCGTCGATCACGCCCTCGTCCTTCTTCGCCTCAGCCGCCGGTTCCGCGCCCGCGGCACCTGGTCCACCCGGGGTTGCCGAAGCCGCGTTCGCCTTGTAAAGCACCTCGGCTAGCTTGTGGCTGGCCCTGGTCAGCTTCTCGTGCGCGGCCTTCAGTTCCGTTGAAGTTGGCGTGCCTTCCAGCACCTTCTTCGACTCCGCCAGAACCGACTCGACCTCTTCCTTCTCCGGGCCCTGGATCTTCTCGGAGTTGTCTTTCAACATCTTCTCGATGTTGTAGACCATCCCGTCCAGCGAGTTGCGCGCCTCTATCTCCTCGCGCTTCTCCTTGTCCTCGGCGGCGTGCGCGTCGGCGTCCTTGGCCATGCGGTCCACCTCATCCTTGCTCAATCCCGAGCTGGAGGTGATGGTGATCCGCGTGTCCTTGCCGGTTGCGTTGTCCTTCGCCGTCACATTCAAAATCCCGTTGGCATCGATGTCGAAAGTCACTTCGATCTGCGGAATCCCTCTCGGCGCCGGCGGCAGACCGCCAAGCTTGAATTTGCCCAGCGTCCGGTTCTGCGCCGCCAACGGGCGTTCGCCTTGCAGCACATGCACCTCAACCTCGGTCTGCGAGTCCGATGCCGTGGAAAACGTCTCCGTCTTCTTGGTCGGAATCGTCGTATTGCGCGGAATCATCGGCGTCGCCACGCCGCCCAGCGTCTCAATCGACAGCGTCAGCGGTGTCACGTCCAGCAGGAGAAGATCCTTTACCTCGCCGGCCAGCACACCCGCCTGCACCGCTGCGCCAATCGCAACCACTTCATCGGGATTCACCCCGCGATGCGGCTCCCGCCCGAACATCTTCTTTACCAGCTCCTGGATCTTCGGCATGCGAGTCTGCCCGCCAACCAGGACCACTTCGTCGATCTTGTCCACGCCGATGCCGGCATCCGACAGCGCCCTCTTGCATGGATCCAGGCTCCGCTCCAGCAGATCCTCAACCAACTGTTCAAGCTTGGCGCGCGTCAACTTCCGCACCAGGTGCTTCGGCCCGGTCGCATCCGCCGTAACAAATGGCAGGTTGATCTCCGTCTCCACCGTCGTCGACAGCTCGATCTTGGCCTTCTCCGCGGCGTCCTTCAGCCGCTGCAGCGCCATCTCGTTGCCCTTCGACCCCAGGTCGAGCCCCTGTTCGGCTTTGAATTCGGCAATCAGCCACTCAACAACCCGCTGGTCAAGGTTGTCGCCGCCCAGGTGCGTATCGCCGTTGGTCGACTTGACTTCGATCACACCCTCGCCCACTTCCAGAATGGAAATATCAAAGGTGCCCCCGCCAAAGTCGTAGACAGCAATCGTTTCGTCCTTTTTCTTGTCCAACCCATAGGCCAGCGCGGCCGCCGTCGGCTCGTTCACAATGCGCTTTACGTCGAGGCCGGCGATTCTGCCCGCGTCCTTGGTTGCCTGGCGCTGCGCGTCGTTAAAGTAAGCAGGCACTGTGATGACCGCCTCGGTGACAGTTTCGCCAAGATAAGCCTCGGCGCTCTTCTTCAACTTCTGCAGGATCATCGCCGAAATCTCCGGCGGTGTGTACTCCTTGCCCTGCGCCACCACGCCCACGTGGTCGCCCTGCTGCGTCACCTTGAAGGGCACCATCTTCATTTCGTTGTCAACTTCGTTGAAACGGCGCCCCATAAACCGCTTGATCGAGAAAATGGTGTTCTCCGGGTTGGTGATCGCCTGCCGCTTGGCCACCTGGCCCACCAACCGTTCGCCGCTCTTCGAGAAGGCGACAATCGACGGTGTGGTCCGCGCACCCTCTTCATTTGGAATCACTTTGGGCTCTCCGCCCTCAAGTACCGCGACACACGAATTCGTGGTGCCGAGGTCAATGCCGATAATCTTTGCCATGGTTTCGCTTCCCTACCTGTTCCGTAGAATACTGACACTCATAAGATGCATGATTGAGTGAGATAGTGTCAACTTTATTTGATTGCATCTCCATTAACCCATCTCAGCAAGTCCCAAGTTCTGATTCCAAGGACCTGCAAAGCTCCAAAAGAGGTAGAGGGCGGCCCATTTCCGCAACTCTCGATCAGCGGAAGTATTCTGGGATGGGCCGGAATTTGGTCGTCGCGGGTCCGGTTCAGCTTGGGAACTGGTCTGCCGGGTCGGGAGCGAACCTCGGGGTGAACCCAAGCCGTCGCCAGAAGTCGTCGACCAGCGTGACTGTCCGCGGCGTAGTTTTGCTGGTGGTGCGCAACGGGATTTCCGCACCGCTTGCGCCGGATGCCAGGCTCGAGGCTTCCGCAGCTATAGCTATACACTTGTCCGAGCGATAGGTGCAGTCGGCCAAGTCGGCAATAGAAAGCCGCGTGGTGGGTGTGAGCAGAACGGTGTGCGGGGGGGCCATGCGGTCCAGAAGCCAGAATATCTCCAGCTTTGACTCCAACTCATCCGGAACGCAGTCGATGGCCAGGTCCGCGTTGCGGACGGCGTCTTCGATGGTGGAGACAAAATTCACCGTGAAATCGGAATCAGCCCCGGTTTCGCCTCCCAAAGCCTCAGACCCAAGTTGCTGCCGTAGAAACTCCTGCGCGTGGTGCAGGTTGGCAGGCATCACGTCTTCAAGAAGAACGCGGAAGCCTGCGCGGGCGGCAGCCATGGCCAGCCAGCGACCGAGCGGGCCGGCTCCGATAATGGCGACAGTCGTGGGCAAGAGGCGGTTAGTCGGCTGCCAGGGCGTTGGCCACATCGTCGGCGTTGGGCCGGGCATGCAGCAGGTGCTCAGCGACGCGAGCGCGCTCGTCGGGGGTAAGCGTGGGTATGGTGGCCAGGACGCGCCGCAGGGTCACGGCAACGTCGTCAATGTAATTCATCAAGCGGATAGCTTCTCCAGACAGCGGCATGGGATTCCTCGGGGTTGAAATGCTCTTCTCATTGTAGGCGGTTAGGTTGGGATCGGGGAAGGCGCGGACGTCCTTGTGGCCGGCAATAGATTCGGAGATCGAGGAATTTGCGCGGTCGCCCGGCGTGTTTACAATACCGCCATGAACAAATTGGCGGATTCTGTGGCGAGGGCGTTTGTGCGGGCGATCAACCGGCAGGATGTGGATGCACTGGCGGAGCTGATGACTCCCGAGTATCGATTTATCGATGCGCTGGGCAATGTGGTTGAGGGGCGAGACAAAATGCGAGCTGGCTGGGCCGCGTATTTCAAGATGGTTCCGGATTACCAGCTTGCCATCGAGGAAAGCTTTGGCGATGGTCAAACTGTGGTCCTGCTTGGCGAAGCAGGAGGCACATACGCTCCCAGCGGTGTTCTGAAGCCTGAAAACAAGTGGAAGACGCCAGCAGCCATCCGTGCCCAGGTGGCGGACGGAAAAGTCGCCGAGTGGCGCGTTTATGCGGATAACGATTCGATTCGGCGGCTTATGCGTTAAAAATAAATGCGCGAACAGGACGATAAGCCTTCCTGGATAGCCCGATGTTATAGTTTCAGCGCACGGAGTAGATGCAATTACAAACGAAACAATTAAAAGCTGAAACTAACCTGTTCTAATGTTTTGGGATTCAAACGGATGGGATTGAACTATTTATTCTTTTAGGGATTCGCTCCATTGAATCTACAAGTGATCCATGGAATTCTATCTCACAAACAAAACGTCCCGAGTTGCCGGCTCCAATACTTTGCACTTTGCCCCGCGCTTGGATTACTCCTCACTCGACACTTGGCTCTCTGCGCTCAGCACGGATTACTCCGTGTTTTGCGCCGAGTGCCCTGCGCTGGCTGCGGATATCGCCGCATCCAACACTTTGCGCCGCGTGCTTTGCCCGGATATCTCCGGTCTCCACACTCTGCGCTCGCACCGGTCGCGGATTGCTCCGCGCTCGACACTTGACGCTCCTCGCTTTGCTCGGATTGCTCCGCGCTCCGCGCCTTGCGTCCCATGCTGATTGCGGATATCGCCGCGCTCAGCACTTTGAACTCCGCACCGGGCTCGGATTGCTCCTTGCTCGACACTTGGCCTTCCGGACCTTACACAGATTGCTCCGCGCCGGATCCTTGTTGCCCCGCGCTCCGCATGGATTGCTCCACACTTCGCGCTCAGCGCCTCGTGCTTCCTGCGGATATCTCCGCGCTCCACATTTGGCACCCTGTGCTGGCTGCGGATCGCTCCGCATCCATCACTTCGAGTTCCGCACCGTGCACGAATTGCTTCGTACTCGACACTTGGCTTTCCACGCTTTGCTTGGATTGCTCCAAGCTCCACACTTATCGCCCTGCGCTGGCCGCGAATTACTCCGTGTCCAACACTTAGTACTCTATATCGGGGCCTTTCGGTTGAGCCTTCAAAATCGTCATTGCTGAAGATACTCAGGCTTACCTAGCAACCCGGAATGAAAGTAACTATGCTCTTTCAACTTTCTCTCTGTCAATTGTTAATTTTGTGGAAATCTTGCTATTTAGGTGGAAATCTTTTTCGGCGATTTTCGGGGTAATTCTGCGAGGTTTTGGGAACATCAATAAGCGGTGCCGACAAGACAAATGCGAAGCGGAATTCACAGTGACCATGCGGCCATTCCCGTCCCCTGTCAGACTGGAGAATAGAAGATTCCGGCCCCAAGCAGCGCCAGGTTGAAGGCAGCGTGCGCGGCCATGGCGGGCCACAATGATCCGCTGCGGAGGCGACAAACGGTGAAGACCATGCCGGTGGCCGCCAGAAGGAGAACTGTAAGCGCGCCGGAGACCAGGCGGAGATGAAGGCCAGCGGCATCTTGCCAGATTCCATGGAAGTAGAGATACATGAGGCCGTAGGACAGGCAGTTCACAAGCGTGGCGAAAGGAGCATTCCAGCGGCTGGTAAAAGCCTGCTGCACGATCCCGCGAAAGAGAAGTTCGTCGGCGATCGGTGCAAAGATCATTGCGGGGACAGCGTAAAGGGTGTAGAGAACGGCGGGATGTAAGACGAAGCGCATGTCACTTACGCGAAGGTAGTCGCGCAGGCTCACGCACCAGTTATTCGGAGAGTTGCCATAAAGCACCATACCGAGCGAAAAGATGGCCAGCGCGCAGCAGGCGCCCGCGAACGCGCTAAAAACTAGAGAGGCTGGCGTGAGTCCCTGTTCCCGCAGACCGATCTGACGGCGTCCAGCAGGAGTAAGAAGGATGAACGGCAGAGCCCAGGCGAGTACAAACTGAAGAAAGAAAAGCACCTCAGCGATGGGAGGGCCAAATACAGCAGCGAAGCGCAAAGCCGCCAGAATTACCAGCACGAGCAGCGACACAAGCCACGGCGGACCTGCAAACCGGGTCCAGAAAGGCTTTAGAAAGTCGGATTGACCTGGGCTGAAAGGTGTTTTGGAGTTCATTCCGCCGTTTTGCGTTCGTAGGAGCGCGCTCGACAACATCGATTCTGCGCCGGACGGGCCGCAGGCGTCAATCGTCGCCGTTTCAACGCGAAAAGCCAGTTACAGTCGAGGCAAGCGAACCGAGGCGGCCCATCCTCCCACAAGGAATGGACCGCCTGCCGCATTTCCGGACCCTGCTGCCTCGCGCCGGAAATCCTTTGCCCGGAACGAAGGTCCGGGAAACACATTCTTCCACTCGGTTTCAAATCGCACTCAATCGCAGCGCTATAGAGTTCTCTTGAACAGCGGTGTGGCGACGAGCAATGTACCTATGCCAAAGACAAACAGGAAAAGAAGGTCGTATCGGATGGCAACGAAACCTCCGTCCTTGAGCAGGATGGACTTGAAACCGTGAACCGCATAAGTGAACGGGTCGACGATCGCGATGGCTCGAAGCCATGGCGGGAATGCGATGGTGGGATACATTGCGCCGGAGGGATAGAGCAAGAGCACATTGAGGATACCGAACATGGCGCGGGGAACGAGCGGGTCGTCGACGCGGACCATCATGAGAAACATCATGCCGTTGAAGGCGATGGATGTGACAACGATCATGGCCAGGAGTTCAAGGTCGGACTCGAGGTGGAAGATGACGCCGAGGCCGGCGATCAGAGAGCCAATGATGGTGAGCGAGATGCCGGAGAGGATAGCCTTGATGGAGCCGGCGATGTTGAGGCCGAAGACCAGCTCGAAACGAGTTATGGGAGTTACAAGATAGCCTTCATGCACGCCTCGTGCTTTGTCGTCGATGTATAACATGCCGCCGCCGATCATGACGGAGATATACATGGCCAGGGAGACGCAACAGGGCAGGAGGAACTTCATGTAGTTAACGTAGGGATAGAGCTCGACGATCTGCAGGGCGATGGAGGTAGCGACGCGGGGCTGGATGAGCGGCGCGGTAAGAGCATCGACGAGCGACTGCATTTCGCCTTCAAGCGAGCCGGAGGTGAATTGATCGGAGTTATCGACGACGAGGCCGATGCGTGGGGCGTCCTGAGCGTATACGCGGCGCGAGTACTGGGCGGGGATGATGACAGCGGCGTCGACTTTGCCGGTGCGGACATCCTCGCGGGCCTTGTTCTCATCGGAGTAGTCGACCGTGGTAAAGGTCTTGATGTTGACGGCGATGGCATCGAAGCCTTCGCGGATTTTGACAGCCTGAGGACCGTGGTCGTAGTCGACAACGGCGACGCGCGCGCCCGTGATTTTGCCGCCGAAGGAGTTGCCCATGATAATCAACTGCAGGATGGGAACCATCATGGACATGATCATGAGGACGGGAGAGCGGAAGAATTTGCGCATTTCGCGCTCGACAATGGCGAACATTCTATTCATGGCTGAACTCCTGGGCGGGGCGGCATCATGAAGACGGATTTAACCTGCTCGTCGCGCAACTGGCGGCCGGTGTAGTGGACAAATACATCGTCCAGGCTGGTGTTCTGGACGCTGAGAGAAGTTAGCGTCTCGCCCAGGGATGCGGCTAACTCGACTAACTGCATGGTGGTTTTGGAGCCCGAGGAAGTTAGCACGCGATAGAATCCCGCGGACTCGGACTGGACACTGGTTACGCCATCCAGCTTTTCAAGTCGATCCTTCCACAGATCGGTTTCGCGGTCGAAGTGGACTTCGACGACATTTGCGCCGGGGACGTTCCGCTTGAGTTCGATGGGAGTGCCGAGGGCAACAAGCTTGCCATGATCCACGATCGCAATCCGGTCGCATAGCTTGTCGGCCTCTTCCATGTAGTGCGTGGTGAGGAGCATGGTGAGATGGCGAACTTTTCTCAAGTGGTCGAGCATCTCCCATACGGCGATTCGAGAGACGGGATCGAGGCCAGTGGTGGGCTCGTCGAGAAAAAAGATATGCGGATTGTGAACCAGACCGCGGGCAATTTCAACTCGGCGGCGCATTCCGCCCGAGAGAGTCTTGACCTGGGCTCCGCGCCACTTTACCAGGTCGACAGCTTCGAGAACCTCGGCAACATTTTTCTCGCGCTCTGCTCGAGGCACGCTATAGAGTTTTGCATAAATGTTCAGATTCTCTTCAACGGTGAGGTCGGGGTCACTGGTAAGGGCCTGAGGAATGACCCCGATCTTGCGGCGTACGGCGTCCGGGTCTCTGGCCACATCGAAGCCGGCAACCATGGCCTTCCCGCTGGTGATGGGCACCAGCGTCGTCATCATTCGGATGAGGGTGCTCTTGCCTGCGCCATTGGGGCCCAGGAGGCCGAATATCTCTCCGTCGGCGACAGAGAAGCTGACACCCTTCACCGCTTCGAAGGCTCCATAGCGCTTTACGATGTTCTCTACGGCAATCGCGGGGTTCTCAATGGCGTCCGCGGCGAATTTCGCCGAAACTCCATTGTGGCCGATTACCATGTCGAGCTTTGTCGGGGCGCTCACTGTTTCACCAGCTTGCTCTTCGGGATGTAGACTTCAGCGGTCATTCCGGGAACAAACTGTTCGTCGGGATTGTCGATAAGCAGCTTCAACTGAACCGTCTTGATGTCGCGCTTGCGGCTGCTGACGTCGCGCTGTGTGGCAAAATCGGCCTCGGCGGACTTGGCAATGATCTTGCCCTGAATGGTTGTACCGGATGGCATGATCACGCGGAGCGAATCTCCCAGCTTCACCGCATCGGCCTGGGTCTCAGGCAGGGGCGCATATATCCAGGTTTGGGTCAGATCCATGATGGTGACGATTGGGGCGCCTGCTGCAAGAACTTCTCCTTGTCGAGCGGCAAGGACGTTTACCTTCCCACCCACTGGGGCGAAGACCTGTGAGTAACCGACCTCGACCTTGGCCTGTTCGGCAAGGGCGCGGGCGTTCTCAACCTCGCCTCGGGTCGAGTCCACGGTGCGGGCGGCAACCGAAGCGAGCAGCTCGTGTGCGCGAGCTTGGCGAACCGAGGCTTCGGCAGCCACCACATTCTGCCTTGCCGTATCCACGGCAGCTTTGGCGGCCTGAAGCATGGTAGCGGCGTCGTCGCGGGCCTGGGCGCTCATAATGCCTTGCTGGGCCAGCGCGACCGTACGGCTGGTATCGGCTTGTTGGTGGTCGTAATTGGCCTGAGCCTGAGCCAGCGAGGCCTGTGCGGCATTTAGCAGAGCCTCGGCATTCACGGTGGCGCTGCCCACTTCGCCCCGGGTCTGCAATTCGGTGTCGACGGTCTCGCCAAGCTTGAATTTCTGGCTGTTGGCGGTAGCTTCAGCGGCCGCGCGCGCGGCCTGCAGGTCATCGCTCTCAATAACCGCGATTAGCTGCCCCTCCTTCACTTCCTGACCCTCTTCGACAGTCAATGTCTGAACACGGCCGGGAATCTTTGCGCCGACCAACACCTCATTGGCATCCACGGTGCCGATCAGTTGCAAATCGGGGGAGGGTCTGACAGTAATGAAGTACCAGATCAGAGATCCAATGGTGAGCAGGCCCAGGATAAGAAAAACTCGATTGCGTGCGTTCATGCTTGCCTCATACTTCCTCAGTCGTTCCATTCACTTCGATATTGTGGTTCCGGCGTTCAAATGCCGCGGAAAGAGACGTTAGTGCTGTTGCCCAACAGAAATCAGGTCATCGGGAGAAAGAACCGCTGTGCCAATCGCAATGCTCTCGGGCATCGGCGTTGAGGCTAACACGCGCTTGGCAACCGCCGCTCCGTATTTTCGATCCACAAAAATGGCCTGTCCCAGATATTCGATTGCCGCCTTGCGGCGAAACTCAAGCGCCGCCGGCTCCAGAGGATCCGCCCCATCGATCAGCCTCATCATGGGCGCCGAGAGGAAGTAGAAGACGTTTGCGCCGAGCGCCGCGTATGTCACCTGCGTAGCCTCCACCTGAATCAGTTCGCCCGATCGAATTCCCTCTTCCGCAACCGAGAGCATTTTGTGTCCAAGTGGCTTGAACAGCTTTTCCACCAGCGGGTGGGCGGCATTCGCCTCTCCTTTTCTCAGGCGAATCATCTCCTGCTGCATAAGGTTCTGGAAGACCGGCTGCGAGTGGATACGGTCAAAATGGTTCAGCGCCGAACGAGCCAGCCGCTCGCCTGGCGAGCAGTCCAAAGCCAGGACCTTCATACTCAATTCGACCATGCGCTCTGCCACAGCTTCCAGGGCTGCAGTGTACAGTGCATCCTTGCCCTGGAAGTAGTAGTAAATCAGAGCTTTGTTGACGCCGGCAGCTTCGGCAATCCGTTCTGTTCGCGCCCCGGCCAAACCGCTCAAGCTGAACTCGCAAGTAGCGGCTTCAAGAATACGGGCGCGGGCATGATCGGCACGTTCGGTCTGGGTACGAACTGGAGTGGTTTCAGACATATTTAACTAACTAGTTAGTAAAATAACTGAGATTCCGGCGAAATGCAAGAACTACGGCTAATGTTTTTAGATTCTTAGATAACGTATTTATTATCAATATAATGCGGACAAGACTTAAGGTACCCAACAGGCCAACTGGCAATCGGATTCAGTTCTCCTCCCGAAATCTCAGGCAAAAAAGCTGATCTGCGCTTTTTGATTCTGGGCGGCAGGGGTTGGGTTCGAGTCGTTTTCGGTGTCGCCTGTTGCGTCTTCGAAATCGTCTTCCGCGCTTTCGCCGTCGGGGCTGTCGTCGTCGGCTCCGCGGGCGAATTTCTGACTGCTCGGAGTATAGGTTTCATCGCCGGAACGTGCCGAATTCTCTACGCGCTCCATTGGCAACGGCTCAAGATCCCCCTGCGTGGAGCGGGCGAATGTGAGCGGACCAACGTTGGTGATCGGGCTGATTCCCATCTTCGAGCCTGCCGGAAGAGCCTGAATTTCAAAAGCTCTCCATGACTCACACATCGGCATTGCCAGGTCTTTCTTTAACGTTCTCGAACGATCTGTCTGCATTTGGTACAAAAGCGTCGAAATTGCTCAGCGTGACGCCGCGAACGAAGCAGGCTTCGCCAGTCCGTTCTCGCTCTGGGCCTGGGTGTGGTCAAGCAGGGTCATGCCCTGTGCAAGGCTCAGCCCGGCGGGAACGGGGGCATAGCCGCCCCTGGTTTCGCTGGTTTCGCGGGCAAACGACTTGACGAGAAGGGCGCGGCCCGTCATGTGGACCTCGAGGCGGTTGGTCTTCCAGTCCGTTGGGCTCACCTGCGTGCGCACCAACTGGAGCCATCCGTTCTTGTAGAGACGCCCAAGAATTCCGTAGCCAAAGTCAACGTTTTCCTCCACATGCGCGTCAATGCGGACGAGGCGTTTGAACCGCGCATCCACCCACAGAGTGCCGCTCATGGCGTGGAAGACCCTGGCTTCAATCGAGTGGGCTGGATAATTGGGGTTGGGATGGAAATTCATCTTGTGGCAGCCGTTCTCGTCGCCGGCATATTGGTAGAGAAAGGCGTCGGGAAGCAGGGCAAGGATTCGGCCGATACGCTGTTCGTCCTCCTTGTACTCCTGAAGATGCCGGATCTGCTCCTCCCGCGAGCGAAGCAGGTGTTGGAGGCGCGCCTGTTCCTGCTGTTCAGATTGCTCGCTGAGCGGACGGCCATTGGTCAGTTCGAGCCGGGTCACAGGTCCATCCGCGGTTTCGATCTGGTCTTCGAGACGGGTTCCCGCGGGGGTATTGCGCTCGATCCAATAGCGCCAGTAGCCGTGCGCACGATGATCGTTCAGCTCGTTGTACACCACTTCGCGCACCAGCTGGCCAGCCGCAATCGACGGTTGCGGCTGCTGCGCTGAAACAAAGGAAGCGGCAAGCGCAACAGCCAGAATCCCCACCGCTATGGATGACACACGCATCCCGCCGCCGTTTCGACCGAAGGTTTGAGACCCATTGGAAGTGTGGCTGCTGTGCGTTAAAGCGCGCGCAAGTTTTCCGTTTAAAGGCGGATAAAATATGGACGAAATCCGAAATGAGCGGGAGAAATAACGAACGTGGATTGTTAGGCGGCCAGCCCAGGAAACTCCTGCGTTGCGCACGGTGCGTCTCGATTTCTGAACCGGAGTCACCGGGCCGGACTTGATAGACTGGGACCATGGTGGACGAACTTGAATTCCGCAGACTGTGCGAAACTGCTCTTAACTCACTGATGCAGCATTTAATTTTGCGCGAAGAGGAAGAGGATGCGGGGTTCGAGGTCGAGGAGCAGAACGGTCTGCTGAACTTGGTGTTCGAGGTACCGCCGGGCAAATTTGTGATTACTCCCAACACGCCGATGCGCCAGATTTGGATTTCGGCGCTGTCTACCAGCTTCAAGCTCGATTGGGATGCGACGGCTTCGGCGTTTGTGCTGCCGCGGACCGGTGAGCACCTGATGGCGCTCGTTGATCGCCTCATAGGGGACCACCTGGGGCAGTAGGTGTCTGCCAGATAACATCGATCCGGTGTTGCCGATCCACAGGCCGAGAACCGGCTTGAAAATCGTCCATTCCACAAGGAAAAGCCGTGCCCCACGCTTTCGACTTTTTCGGTTGCAAGCGTGGGATACAGGCAATTCTGGGAATATTACCGGCAGGCCTGCCGCCCTATTGCAGCGAGTAGACCGTCTTCAGAACCTGATCCGCAACTGACTTCGGAAGTGGCGCGTAAGAAAGACTCGCTGCCTCGCTCTGGCCGGAGACGACGACCCAGCTCAGCAGGTCCTTGAGCACCTTTCCCTTGGCTTCATCGGGGCACTTGACCGGCGCGAGTATCCAACTGAAACTCGAAATTGGATAGGCATCTTTGCCGGGAGCATTGGTTATCGAAATTCGAAAATCCGCAGGAAGTTGCTTGATGCTCGCCGCCGCTTCAGAAACGCCCTCAATGGACGCCTTTACCCATGTGCCGGCCGCATTTTGCACCGCTCCGGAAGCTATGTGGTTTTGCAGCGCATAGATGAGTTCAACGTAGCCAATGGTTCCCGGTAACTGGCGTACCAGGCCTGCGACGCCGTCGTTGCCCTTGCCGCCTACCCCCGCCGGCCAGGCAGGGGAAGGGCCCCTGCCTGGCCCGTTCAGCCAGTCTGGGCTCACCTTGCTCAGGTAGTCGGTCCAGATGAAGGTTGTACCGCTGCCGTCAGAGCGATGAACGACAATGATCTTCAGGTTTGGCAAATGCTCGCCAGGATTGTCCTTGGCGATGAGGGGATCGTTCCAGTTGACGATCTTGCCCAGATAAAGGTCAGCCAGCACTCCGGGGCTGAATTTGAGATCGGTGATGCCGGGGACATTGTAAATGGGCACCACCGCGCCAAGCACGACGGGAATATGGACCAGCTTGTTCTTGGACCCGGCCAACTGCTCGTCCGTTGCCGGGACGTCCGTGGCGCCGAATTCCACAAGGCCGGAAGTCACTTGGCGAATGCCGCCACCGGAGCCGATGGACTGGTAATTGATTTCAACACCGGGGTGCGCGGCGCTGTATTCGGCAAACCATTTTGTAAAGATGGGGTTGTCAAACGTGGAACCTGCCCCGGTTAACTTTTGCGCCTGAGCCGCGCTCAGGGCCACGAGAAACACAAAACCCGCGATCAAAATCTTTTTCACAGAGAGCTCCCTTGCAAGATTACTGCCGCATCCGATTCTCTACGGCGAATGTTACGGGCGTTTGAACACGGTGCGGTTTTGGCTTTATAAATCGCCGCTATCCGCTTCCGTCAGCAACAATTCCGCGGCAAAGGTCAGTATTGGGAGTCAATCCTGGGCCCCTCCCGGCTAGCCGGTGACCCGCGCGGAACTGCGCCGAGTTTCTAGCGCTTGCAAGAATCCGACTTTTCATAACTTTCTTCGCAAGGCGCTTGACTCTGCCCTTACGTCAGGGTGAATGATGTCCAAAGTGAGACCCATTAGCACCTTCCGTATCCAAGAGTTCGCAAAACTTGCCGGCGTTACTGTACGGGCATTGCATCACTACGACCGGCTCAAGCTGCTGTCGCCCGCGCATCGTTCGGAGCGGGGCTATCGGCTCTACTGTCACGAGGATCTCGGCCGCCTGGAGCGGATTCTCGCGCTGCGGTATCTGGGGCTTCAGTTGCGCGAGATCGCCGCGCTGCTGAACACCCCGGTCGGCCGTGGCGCAGAACCGCTGACGGTGACGCTTGCGCGGCAACGGGCAGCGCTCGGTGAGCGGCGCGACGGCCTGGACCGCGTGCTCCGGGCCATTGATCATGCACAACAGCGCGCACAGAACCATGCGGGAACCGAGGGGGCGGAGCCCGAGTGGCTCCTCTACCAGACCATATTAAAGGAGATACAAATGCAAGAAACCACAGACTGGACGGAGAAGTACTACAGTCCGAAGGCCGTTGAGGCGCTTCGGGAGCGGCGTGCATCCATGACGCCGGAACAATACGCAGATGCCGGTGGGCGATGGAAGGCTTTGATGGCCGATGTTCAGAGCGCAATCGATCGCGAGGCGCCGCCAGACAGCGCCGAAGGCCGGGCTCTGGTGGCACGCTGGATGCGCATGGGCGACGAGTTCACGCTTGGAAATCCAGAAATTCTCGAGGGCTACCGACGGATGCATGACGACGAGAGCCATTGGCCGGAGGATGAGAAGGCAGCCACGCTCAGGGCAACCAGGCCCAAACCTGAATATAAGGCATTTTTTGATCAGGCGGTTCAAGCCTGCCTGCGGCACGGGTGATTACGGCAGGCCGCTCCACTCGATGGATCGGCTGCTTGCATTCCGTGTAGAGGAAGAAGAGAACGATGGTGGCGCCCAAGAGAAAAATCCTGGCGGTAATTACACTGTTCTTTGTGGCCCCGCTGGTGGCGGAATATCTACTGGGAGATCTGCCGCTAAAGCTGCTGGCGGCACTGATCGTATTGGCGCCGGCATACGGCGGCGCAGCGGTACTGATTCGCGAGACAGCGCGGCGAACAGGTCGCGGCTGGCCGACGATGCTGGCACTTGGCGCGACCTACACTGTGATCGCCGAAGGCCTGGTGACGCAGTCGCTCTTCAATCATGACTATCTGAAGATGCACATGCACCTGCTTTATCCTGCCTATATTCCGGCGCTGGGCATCGGAGGATGGTGGACATTGTTCATGTTCAACCTTCACACATTCTGGAGCATGGGCGTCTCAATTGCGCTAGTGGAGGCGCTTTTCCCTGCCGAGGCTGAAACGCCGTGGCTCGGGCGGGTGGGTGATTCGGTCGTCGCTCTGGTGTTCCTGCTTGGTTCAGCTGCGAGCTTCGGCATCGGGTTCAAGCAGAACCAGTTCGTGGCATCCCATGCGCAGCTCCTTAGCGCGGCAGTACTTGCCGTGTTGCTGATGGTGTGTGCATTTCTGATTCCGGCGCGGAGATCGCGCGTGGCCGACGGTAGAGTGCCTAGCCCATGGATTTCAGGAGCCGTTGCGTTCGCGCTGGGCATGGGAGTGATGTACACTCCGCCGAATTGGGGTTGGGCCGCGGTGGATGCGTTGCTGGCGATCGACGCGGTCTTCCTCGTTCTGGTCACGCACTTTTCGCGACAAGCAAGATGGAGCGCGCTGCATGTCCTGAGCCTGGCAGCCGGCGGCGCGCTGGGTTACGGCATTCACGCTTTTACTGCAAGGCCGCTGGTCGGCGGACTGTTGTGGATGCGCATCAGCTCCACGGTTTTTCTCGCCGCCGCGGTTTGGGTGATATCGCTGGGCGCGAGTCGCGTCGTCCGCTACCAGACGCTAGCGTAACGCGATAGTCGAATATCATACTGGCGGCGTCTGTTGCGGAACCGCAGGAGCTGCGGCGACGGGCGAAACCGGCGCAAGGGGCAGCGTGAAGTGGAATTGGGCTCCCGACCCCAGTTCGCTTTCGGCCCAAATGCTTCCGCCATGGGCCTGGACGATGTGCTTGACGATGGCTAGTCCGAGGCCGGTGCCTCCGGATTCCCGGGAGCGCGCCTTGTCAATTCGGTAAAAGCGCTCGAATATCCGGTCGAGATGCTCCGATGCGATGCCCGGTCCAAAGTCCTGAACTGTGAACTCGACCTCAGACACCAACAGTTGTGCGGCAATGTGTATGCGGCGACCTGCCTTGCCATATTTGAGGGCGTTTTCAATCAAATTTCCGAAGACCTGATTCATGGCATCCGGGTCCGCCATTACCAACACCTCCGGCGCGCCGCCAGACTCCAGTTCCACATCCGAGTCGACAACGATTCCCCCCAGAGACTCGATTGCATCCTGCAGCATTGCGGAGGCACGGGTGGGCTGGCGGGTAACCTTGTAATCCGGACTCTCAACGCTGGCCAATGCAAGCAAGTCCTCGGTGAGGCGGTTCATTCGCGTTGCGTTTTTCAGGATGACGCCGAGGAACTCGCGGGTTGTCTCCGGATTCGGCATCGGGTCTTCAACCAGGGTCTCAACGTATCCCTGGATGGAAGTGAGCGGGGTGCGCAATTCGTGGCTGACATTGGCTACGAACTCGCGGCGGGACTTTTCGGCGGCCTCGATTGCCGTGACGTCGTGCATCACAACCAGGGCACCATCGCTGGGCAGCGGCGCGGCGTTGATTTCAAAGATTCGGCCCGGCATCAGCGAGCTGGCGCGACCAAATCGAACCTCATGCCGATCCAGAGCGGCGCGGACGCAGGCCAGCACGTCGGGGTCGCGCACGGAATGGACCAGCGGGCGGCCGGGGTGGATCTGCGTGCCGGCAATGCGCTGCATCACCGCGTTCGACCAGCGCACATTCCCCTCGGGAGTGATGGCGACCACCGCTTCCTGCATCGAATCGAGCATGGCGGCCAGTTCGTGGCGGCGGCTCTCGATTTCGGCAAAACTGCCGCCCAGGCGCTCGGCGGTCTGGTTCAGCGCGGCCTCCATGGCAGAGAGCTCATCTGCGCCTCGGTGGTCCAGGCGGGCGCTCAAATCCCCCTCCGCGATGCGGCGGGCAAAGGCCACCACCCGATCCAGCCGCGCGGAAATGCGGCTTGCCGCCCACGCCGCCACCGGGATGGCTACAGCCAGCGCAACCAGCCCGGACCACAGCGCCCTGTGAGCCAGCAGATGCAGCGCGTCGCTCGCCGCGTGGCCGTCCATGTTGGCGGACACAAGACGCCGGAAGACGAACTCCATCACCACTGTCTGGAAGACCAGCAGCAGGACGAAGAGCCCGAGCAGCTTGGTGAATACTTTGCGGGTCAATCGACGGGGCTCCCATGCGGCAGATTCGAACGCGTTTGGCTTCCGATGCGCCCGATTTTCGCTCCCGGTTACTCGCCCTTCGGCATTTCGAAGCGGTAACCTGCGCCACGAACCGTCTTCAGGTAGCGCGGATTCTCAGGATCGACCTCGATTTTCTCACGGATGCGGCGCACATACACATCCACCGATCGCGGAGTAACGAAGCGCGCATCTCCCCAAACTGCGTCGAGCAGGTGGTCGCGGCTGAATACCCTGCCGGGGTGGCGCGCCAGGTAGTCAAGCAGGCGAAACTCGGTGGCTGTGGTGGTGGTAAGCTCGCCGCGCACCTTCAACTGCATGGCGTTGGCGTCCACAATCACCTCTTCAAAGCTGATGACGGAAGGAGTTGTGGGCCGCTCAAACCGGCGCAAGACGGCCTTGACGCGCGCCACCAGTTCGCGGGTGGCAAAAGGCTTGGTAATGTAGTCGTCAGCGCCCAGTTCCAACCCGAGAACCCGGTCATTCTCCCCTGCACGGGCGGTGAGGAAGATGATGGGGACGGTGGAAAGCGCGGGGTGATTGCGCAGCCTGCGGCAAACGTCCAGGCCATCGCCGCCGGGCACCATAATGTCCAACAGAAACAGCGCGGGCGCCTGGCGCTCGGCATCGGGAATCAGGTTGGTGGGGGTGTGATAGAGGCGTGCCGCAAATCCCGAGGCTTCCAGGTGATGCTGCACCAGCCGTGAAATATCGGCGTCGTCTTCCAGTACAAATACTGTTTGGCTCAACCGGTCTGCCCTCGCCCGGCGGCCGATAGACTGCAATTACTGGGGCCGCACGGAACCGTTAACAGAGTACTGCAATCTGGCAAATAGATTGCAAACGTTGTGTGAATTTGAGCTGGCGAAGCCGCCGGGCGCCGTGTCCGGGTTCAATGATTCACCCACCCGATTGTTTTCCTTGACTCGGCATGGCACACTTTGCAAAACTCCATGCACGCACCCTGGCTACGCAGCGGCATCATTCTCCCTAACCGGCGGCAATGCAGATCTCGGCTCTGCCGCCCCGACGATTTCCCTGCGGACAGGCAACGCGAATGGCTCCGGCACGCACGGGGACCTAACCAGCAGGCAGGAGGAAACTGAAGAATGAAGCAGTGGATCGATATGAGGCTTCGGGCGGAATTTGTAGGCACCTTTATCCTGGTGCTCTTTGGCGTGGGCACGGCAGTCGTTGCCGGTGACAAGGTAGGAATTGTTGGAATCGCCTTCGCGTTCGGCTTTGCGCTTATCGGAGCCGCGTATGCCTTTGGGCACATCTCCGGCTGCCACATCAACCCGGCTGTCACTCTCGGTGCCTGGACGGCGGGACGCATGAAGGCCAAGGACATGCTTGGCTATTGGCTGGCCCAGTTCCTGGGCGCAATACTCGCCGCCAGCGTGGTATACGGCATCGCCAGCGGCGTACCTGGAGGCTACAGCGCAGCCGTCAGCGGGCTGGGCCAAAACGGATGGGGACCTGGCTACCAGGGAGGCTACGACCTGCTCACCGCATTGGCCTTCGAATTTGTCGCCACGTGGATCTTCGTGATGGTGGTTCTTTACTCGACGCATGAGCAAGCGCAAGCCGGATTCGGCGGCCTTGCCATCGGCATCACGCTGGTGGCTATTCACATTTTCGGAATTCGCATCACGGGCGTGAGCGTAAACCCCGCGCGGAGCCTCGGACCGGCACTGTTCGTCGGCGGCAAGGCGTTGCACCAGGTATGGCTGTTCCTGCTGGCGCCGAGCCTCGGCGGCGCATTTGCCGGAGTAGTCTCCCGTAGGTTAGGCAAGCAATAAGCCCCAAAAGCGTCCGGGGAGCTGCCGCGACTGCGGAAAGCTCCCCGGAATGATTACCGTTTCTACCCAGTTCCACGGCGTGCGGCCGAGCCACGAGCCACTGCCTCAGCTATCGCGTCGCCCCTGGCGCCGGTCTTTTGGCCATGGTTTAACCTGAAGGCGCGGGTCGGGCGCTGTTCACAATGCGCTCCGCAAGGAGGCAGCATGACCTCGATTATTCTGCTGGTTGGCTTCGCCGTGGGAATCGTTTCCGGCGTGGTTGGGATCGGCGGCGGCATTTTGTTTGTACCGGCGCTCATCTGGCTACTAGGGATGAGCCAGCACAGAGCCCAGGGCACATCCATTGGCGCATTGCTGTTGCCAGTGGGCGCGTTCGCCTTCCTCGAGTACTACCGCAAGGGCAACGCCGACATTCGAGTTGCGCTGCTGCTGGCGGCGGGGTTTCTGGTCGGCGGATATTTTGGCGCTTTGGGAGCGCAACATATTCCAGAAGTCTGGCTGCGGCGCATCTTCGCGGTTACCCTGATTGCCGTAGGCGGACACTTGCTTTTCAGCCGTTGATCTCGGTTGCTTTCAAGCTGTGGCGACGAAGCGCAGGCGAACATAGTCGGCGGTCCAGGCGCCATCTTCGCTGCGGAGGGCTGGAGCAAGCAAGGCTACCGTCTCGGCTACAACCGGCTCGCGAATTGCCTGGGGCAGGCCGTCAAGCACGCCGCGCCGGAAGGTGCGCAGCCATCCGGCCATCCCGCTTTCAGCCAGCGGCGTAGGCCGTGGAATCAGAGCCATCCGCTCGACATGAAAACCATGGCGCGCGAGGCGGCGGGCATAAGCGTCCGCAGTGGGATAGTAGTTGACGCCATCTTCGCGATCTGCGTGGCCGTGGCGCGCAAGCACTGCCATCAGCGCCACACGAATAGCCGCAATGTTTCCGTGGCCTCCCATCTCGGCCACAAAACGGCCGCCTGGCTTCAGGACGCGGCGGACTTCGCAAATCATGGCGTCCTGGTCGCGGACCCAGTGCAGGGCGGCGTTCGAGAACACGGCGTTGAAGGAGGCGGAGGGGTAAGGGAGCGATTCGGCTGAGCCTTCGTCGGCCTGGACGCTGCGGGAGCGCGCCGCCCCGACCATCTCCAGCGAAGTATCCACGCCAATCACGTGGGCGCCAGTCGAGGCGATGCGTTGAGTCAACTGGCCGTCTCCGCAGCCGAGGTCTAGGATGGATTCGGCCGGCTTCGCGTCTAACCATTCCAGCACCCCGCCGGCCAATCCGTGCACAAATGCACCGTTCTTTTCGTAAGCATGCGTGTCCCAGGTTTGCGTCATAGGCTGCCCCTGTTGCCAGTGTCAGGCAACATATGGCATAACGCAAAGTTATTCTATTTTGTTGAATGATAAGAGAGACTTATAGCGCAAGAGAAGTGAGAAGGGCCATCCGCATTCGACTCCGCGCATTGAGTGCCGGTTAGACGGATTGGACGGGCAGCAGGGTGAGATCGTCAACCAGGCCTACTTCCTTTTGCACAAAGGGCTCGCCGTAGCGGACACCGGCGAGCAGTCCGTAATGGCGGGCCTCGGCAAACGTGCGCTCGCGAATCTCATCTTCCGCCACAAATAGCCCGCTCCCGGCCGCCTGGTTCGCATATTGCGATCGATAGGCCATCAAGGCCAGATGGCGCTGTTCAATGAATGGTGTTATGTCCATGATGAAGCTCGGACGGACGTCCGCGTAGAGGCTGGCATAGACGATCTTGAAGGGGCGGTGCGGGGCCGATCCTGTATCCACTTTGGCGAGGCCGGAGAGGAAGCATGCCTCGTAGCCGAGCGTTGCGGTAATCGCGTGGTCGGGGTGGCGAGCCTGCCAGTAAGGCAGAATCACTACGCGGGGCCGAAGCATGCGCAGGACGCGCACAATCTTGAGGCGATTTTCCAGGGAGTTCTCAATCGCTCCGTCGGGCAGGTCGAGAGCCTGACGCCAACTGACCCCGAGCAACTGCGCGGCATCCACCGCTTCCCTGGCCCGGTCTTCCGCAGTGCCGCGCGTCCCCGCCTCGCCCTGCGTAAGATCGAGAATCGAGGTGCGAAGCCCGCGCGAGGCCATGCGGAGCAGAGTACCGCCGCATGTCTGCTCCACATCGTCGCGGTGGGCGGCGATGGCAAGAACGTCGGTCGCCGGAGAGTCGGTCGCGGTGGCGTCAGTCATTGGTTCTCGAAATCAGTAGACAGTGTTGTTCGAGTCGGATTCCGCATCCAGGTAGGCAACGTCATAGGCTGTGCCGGTAACGGTGACGTACTGGTTGTCAATCGAGGCGCCGTCAATGGTGGAGTAGATATAGACTTGGCCGCCCTCCGCCGTGTAGATCTTGTGCAGTCCGGTAACCGCGGCAATCCCCGTGGCGTCCCCAATATACGGCTCAATCAGCGTAATGGTGTTGTTGGTCGTGTTCACCATGGTCAGGCAGCCGTAGGGCTGGCCAGTGGCCGCGCGCACGCCGTTGGTGCATTTGGTCATGCCGATCCACAGGGTGTTGTCGTCGGCCATGAGCATCCGGCTCACCGCTCCGGGGGCGCCATCGCTTATGGGAATGGGGTTCGAAGCCGTGTTGTTGGAGAGATTCACGACGGTCAGGTTGCCGGCAAACAACGTCTGGCCCTGCACCTGTTGCGGCTGCTGGCCGACGACGTAGAGCGTCGTGGTATTCACGAGGGCATTGCTTGCGCCGCCAGGTATGGCGATGGTGCTCGCATTCAGCGCGGCCTGAGTAGGCAGCGCGCCCGACTGCAGGCCAAGAAGGAAGATCATAGGCGCAATGGGCAACGTCGTAATCGAGGCCGTTGTGCCACCGCACTCCGGGCCGCAGTTCAGAATGTAGGCGGTGCCGCCATCGGCGGAGAATACGGCTTTTACCGGCCGGTCAAAGGTGAGCGGGTTCCCTGTCGTGGGATCCACCGCCTCAAAAAGACACATGCCGGGCGAGTTCATCGGCTCGCAGTCCACCGCTGCCTTTGGCCAGGCGCTGGGGCCGCCGGAGTACGCAATCGTTTGCGCCCCCGACAACTGCACCGGATAGTAGATGTAGTTCGAGTTCTGAACAAAGGCCAGGGCTACCGATCCACCGGGGTTCGTGCTCACTCGATAAACGCCCGGCAGGCTCAGCGGGTAGGATGCGCCGGACCCGCGGTTGACAACCGTCAGCACGCGAGAAATCTGGCTGGCAGCGAAGGCGTAGGACTGATTGCGGGTAATAAAGACGCTGGAGGAGAGGCCATTGAGGCCTGAGACAGTGCCCCCTACGCTTTCCTTGCCGTAGCTGGCTAATGAAAAGCTGCCGTCGCCATAGCCGTAGATTGCGCCTAACTGTTCTTCCGGCATGTTCTGGATACTTATAGGCAATGCCCCGGAATAACCGGTGATGGAAAACGATGCGGGCTTGCCGTTAAAGCCGCCCCGAATGTCGTAATAGGCATCCACCATCAGCAGCGAGCCCTTGGTAAATGCGCTGGAGTTCTGAACTGCGATCATGACGCGATTCGTCAGTCCGCTGGGGGGTAGATTCCGGCCTGCAAAATAGGTGGTGCCGCCACAACCGGCTAGCGCGGCTGCAACAGTGAGGGCGGCGGCAGCGCTCATATAAAGACTTCTGATCTTCAAAATCCCTTACCTCGACTGAAAGCGCGGAACGTACCGCGGTTTGGTTCCGCGGCCGGGACCGCAGTGCGACTCAATGGATGGCGATTGCCGGTCATCCGGAAAAATCGCATCGGCCTTGGAATGGCCTTGCAATGGTCCGGGGGTCCGGAACCGGTTTTTGCCCGGCTTTCGACTACCGAAGTATAACAAAGCAGGCTGGTCCTTTGGCGTGGGAGGGGTGGGAGGTTTAGCATGACGGCAGGATGCCCGGATTCAAACACAACTTCGGCGACCGCCCCATTCTTGCCGATGGCGCCATGGGTACCCTGCTCTACGCCCGCGGAATCCCCATCAACCACTGCTACGACGAACTGAACCTGACCAACCCCGGCCCGATTCTCGCCATTCACGAGGAGTATCTGCAGGCCGGCGCCCAGATTCTTGAAACCAACACCTTCGGGGCGAATCGCTTCCGACTCGCCCGCCATGGCATGCAACAGAAAGTGGCGGAGATCAACACCGCCGGCGTTCGGCTGGCCCGCCAGGCGGTGGAGCATTTCAGAGGCAAGCAGGCCGGCGAGGCCTGGGTTGCTGGTTCTCTTGGGCCATTGGGGGTACGACTGGAACCGCTGGGAATAACCAGCCTGAACGAGGCCCGCGCCGCATTTGCCGAGCAGATTCGAGCGCTGGCAGAGGCCGGCGTGGACCTGCTGGTGCTGGAAACCATGATGGCGCTCAACGAGGTCCGCGAAGCGCTTGAAGCCGCCCGCGAAACCGCTCCCGAATTGCCGGTGCTGGCCATGGTGACGGTGGACGAAGACGGCAACTGCCTCGACGGCGCATCCGCGGCTACCGCGGCTACCCTGCTCACCGAGTGGGGCGCCGACGCTGTCGGCGTGAACTGTTCCACCGGCCCGGCCACCGTGCTCACCGCAATCGAGGCCATGCGCGGGGCCACCACCCTGCCCCTGGCCGCAATTCCCAACGCGGGACTGCCAAGGGCAGTCGAAGGTCGCAACATCTACCTCTGCTCGCCGGAGTACATGGCTGGCTTCGCGCGCATGGCCATTGGGGCCGGGGCGCAGATTGTTGGCGGCTGCTGCGGCACCACCCCCAACCATATTCGCGCCATGCGGTCGGCACTGCGGGCCCTGGACGGGGAACCTGACGGGGAGCCTGATGAGCAGACCGACGAGCAGCCCACCGTCGAGGTCTCCAGCACGGAAATGCCACTGATTTCGGCACTGATTTCCGAAACGCCGCCCACGAGACTGGCGGAGCGATCGCTCGTGGGAACTTTGGTTGAGCAGGGCGCCTTCCTCACCATGGTAGAGATTGTCCCTCCCAACGGAATCGACTGCACAAAGGAGATTGAGGGAGCTCGCCTGTTTGCCAGGCTGGGGGTTAATGCCATTATCGTGGGCGACTCGCCCCGAGCCTCCGCGCGCATGAGCGCCCAGAGCCTGTGCATTCAGATTCAGCAACGCGCCGGGATTGAGACAATCCTGCATTACACCTGCCGCGACCGCAATATTTTGAGCATTCAGTCCGATCTCCTGGGAGCTTCGTCCATCGGGCTGCGCAACATATTCTGCATCACCGGCGACCCGCCCCGGCTGGGCAACTACCCCGACGCCACCGTAGTGTTTGACGTGGACTCCATCGGTCTTGTCAACCTTGTCCGGCGGCTCAATCTCGGGCTGGACATCGGCGGCAACTCCATCGGCGCCAGCGCCGGGTTCACCATCGGCGTGGCCGCCAATCCGGGCGCGCCCGACATGGAGCAGGAACTGAAGCGCTTCCGGTACAAAGTGGAGGCCGGCGCGGAGTATGCCATTACCCAGCCGATCTTCGACCTGCGACTATTGGAGAACTTCCTCGGCCATATCAAGGACTTCCGGATTCCGGTGATTGCCGGGATCTGGCCGCTCGCCAGCCTGCGCAACGCCGAATTCATGAAAAACGACCTGCGCATCGCAATGCCCGAATGGACAATGCTTCGGATGGCGCAATGCCAGACTGCGGATGCAGGCCACCGGGAAGGCGTGTTGATTGCGCAGGAGATGCTGGAAGCCGTGCGGCCCATGGTTCAGGGCGTTCAGGTGAGCGCGCCGTTCGGGCGCTACGACATTGCCGCCGAAGTGCTTGCCGGCGTGCTGACCAAATCCGCTTGATGAGGTCCCAATCGCGTCTCCTGGCTTCCAATGGCTTGCGTTGGAAAGATTCCAAGAGGCCATGGGACGCTTGACCCAGGCGAGTGGAGTGGATGAGATGGCTTCGGGGATGCTCCAGGCAACTGAGCGATTGAACCTTGCAGACTCCCTGCGCGAGTTTCATTCCGAGACTGGCCGGCCGCTGCTCGATCTGGTGGATGAATCGCCGGTCTTGCTCATCTTTCTTCGCCACTTTGCATGCACCTTTTGCGCGCAGACTCTGGACCGCGTTTCGCAGGTGCGGCCGCAGATTGAGGCCAAAGGCGCGCGGCCCGTCGTTGTGCATCTCGGGACACCGGAACGGGCGAAACCTTACTTCGACTACTACCACCTCTCCGATGTGGAGAGAATCAGCAATCCGGAGGCGACGCTGTATCGGCTTCCCGTGTTTGCCTTGTCGCGCACCAACCCTTATTTGCATTTTTTGAATCCGACGGTCTGGAAGGGCTGGCTCAAGGGCGCGATGTTCAAGTATGGAATTGGGATGATCAAGGAAGACGCGGAGCAGATGCCCGGCGTGTTTTTTCTGAAGGAGCGGAAGGTTGTGCGCGCCTTTCGCCATCGGACAATTGCCGATGAGCCGGATTATCTGAAGCTGGTTGGCGCGGGTTGAGGGGATACCGCAAGCCATGAGGCCGCCAACGAGAGCGAAAAAGGTGTGGTTCCTGCTCCCGCTCGTGACCACGCATCCATCCAACTTGTGGCGTGCTTACCGCGGTTTGCTATTTTAGTAAGGAAGCCCACGCTCCGGCCTTCGTATCCGGGTAAACCTCATGCCGACCTTTGAAGAATCGCTGAAGAAGCTGGAAACCATCGTCGATCGACTGGAAAAGGGCGACCTCGCCCTGGAGGAGTCGCTCAAGCTTTTCGAAGAAGGTGTCGGGCTTTCGGCGGCCTGCAAGTCCGAGCTTGACGCCGCCGAAGGCAAGGTCCAGATACTGGTGAAGCAGCGCGACGGTTCGTTGAAGGCGGAGCCGTTCCTGACGGAAAAGCCGCTTTAGAATCCTGCACCCCGTCCGTCCCTAATCCCTGGTCCCTGTTCCCTGGTCCCTGGTCTTTCACGGATGCGTCTGACCGCCCGCCGCTACATCAAGCCCATGCTTGACGAGTGTCGCAATGGCGGACAGGCTTTC
>Ga0302197_10000316_pt1 | contig 48621 bp, 49 predicted proteins | sample II_Bog_N2_1_FD_193526 | JGI IMG/M metagenome (GOLD analysis project Ga0302197, IMG submission 193526) | Peat permafrost microbial communities from Stordalen Mire near Abisko, Sweden - II_Bog_N2_1 | ecosystem: Environmental > Terrestrial > Soil > Wetlands > Peat | place: Sweden: Abisko... | reverse complement strand
TTCGGTTTGCAAAACCTTAACATTGAAATAAGCCATTATTTGCTTTAATAATTCCAGGTTAAATACATGGTGGTGTATGCAGCGGTTCTCGATATTGTTCAATGCCCGGCGTTTTAGGTCATCATAATCTTTTACCCAGTTATCCAGCTTAATATCGTGCAGCGCCAATACCTCATCTAAGTGAAAAAGATCACTTTCGGGCGTGTCATTTTTATAATCCTGGAGTAAATGTTCAAATACAGTAATCGGACGCTTGTGGTCAAAAGTATATCTTGGGTCGGGTAATGCCAATACAATAGCACCTCCGGTTTTAATTACACGCAACCACTCTGTTAATGCTTTAAGCGGGTTGGCAAAATGCTCAAGGCTATGGCTGGAGAGGATAAAATCATAAGAAGCATCGGAAATTATGCTTAAATCCATTCCATCTACTATATATTGATATCCTACGTTTTTGCTGCCAGTATCATAGTTTTGCCCTGCCTTAATCGTATTTTCCCAAACAGTGTTATTGCTAAAATTACATCCGTCAACATGATTGGCTATTGGGTAAACTGGTATAAAGCCATCTTTTTGGAAGATCCTGCTCGGGCCGCCAATCTCAACACCTTTTTTATTCTGAAAATAATTTTCAATTTTATTGAAAGCTGAAATGTGAGGTGCAAACTTTAAGGAATGATATTTATATAACCTAGCTGGTTTATTTGCCAACTTAACGGAGAACTTAATTTCTTTAACTATCTTATGTATTAAACTCATTATTATCTTACTACAATATTATACAAAACTAACTCTTTTTACCTTTTTTATTGCTTATGAAGTCTATTAAGCCTTTTCCCATTGCAGCCAACTTTTTAAATTTTCCCTTTTCATACAATAAAACATGCCTCAAATCCCTAAACAAACTTTTTATTACTCCTTTACTAAACGCGGGATATGACCTCCAGTATTTAGCTATGATAATCAGCTTATTACGGGTGATATAATAACGCCTGATCTTATTATAATTAAGCGCGGTTATTTGCTTCCCCGTTGGAGAAGTATGTTGGCTTGCATTACCTAAATTGTGATTTAAATGCACTGTATTTAGTCGCAGCACTTTAAACTTATTACTGGTTAGGCGCAGGCAATAATCCCAGTCGACTGCATCAATAAAGTAATCTTCGTCAAATCCGCCGATCGCTTTCCAGGCGTACAAGCTTATCAGGTTGCCTGATGTCATGGTGGTTAAAACTTCGTCGACTTCAGTTTTGGGTTCAACGGATATTTTGGTTTTATGAAAAGGCGACACTAGCCCGGTTGTTTTATCGTCAAGATTTGTAGTGTACTCAATTAGTTTCAAAAACTCTCCGGCCTCAAATTTGCTATCCTGATCCATGGTGAGCAGCCAGGTGGCACCAGCCTCCGAAGCTCGCTTTGCACCAACATTAAGTGCATTCGCTATGCCTTGGTTTCCATTATTACTGATATAAGCACAGTTGGGCAGCGCTTTTAATTTGTTTACAAGTGATTCATCAACCGTTTCTGAATTATCAACCACAAATAATTGCTCTAACTCATGTATATATGATCCGATATTGGCAATTACCGTATTATCCGCATTATATAAAACCGTAACGCCGCAAACATTTTTCATCTGAACAATTATATTACAAATTTGCGATATATACATCAATCAAACCCTTGTAAACAGAAAATCCCCTGCCAAAGCAAGGGATTTTTCATTTAGCCACTTAATATTAATTACTGAGATTGAAACTTCTTAGCGTTAATTCTACGCTCATTTTCATTCAGATATATTTTACGCATGCGGATGCTTTGCGGTGTAACCTCGATGTACTCATCAGCCTGGATGTACTCCATTGATTCTTCTAACGAGAATTTAATAGCTGGTGCTATACGTACGTTGGTATCGCTACCTGATGCACGCATGTTGGTTAACTGCTTGCCTTTAGTTAAGTTAATAACCAAATCGTTATCGCGGATGTGTTCGCCTAAAACTTGTCCTTCGTAAACATCAACTCCCGGATCGATGTGGAAACGACCACGATCCTGTAATTTGTCAATTGCGAAAGCGGTAGTTTTACCGGTATCCATTGATACCAATACACCATTTAAACGGCCGGGGATCTGACCTTTCCAAGGCTCGTAAGCTTTGAAACGGTGAGCCATGATAGCCTCGCCACCTGTAGCGGTTAATACGTTGTTACGTAACCCGATGATACCACGTGCTGGGATATCAAATTCTAAGTGTTGTAAATCGCCTTTTGGCTCCATTATTAACAGGTCGCCTTTGCGTTGGGTTACCAACTCAATAACTTTACCTGCAACTTCGCCCGGTACATCAACAATCAGGGTTTCAACCGGCTCGCATTTAACACCATCAATTTCTTTGATGATAACTTGTGGCTGGCCTACCTGTAACTCATATCCTTCGCGACGCATAGTCTCGATCAATACTGATAAATGGAGAATACCACGACCATACACTAAGTATGAGTCAGGCGATTCGGTTTCAACAACCTTAAGCGCCAGGTTTTTTTCCATTTCCTTGTATAAACGGTCACGTAAGTGGCGTGAGGTAACAAATTTACCTTCTTTACCAAAAAAAGGTGAAGTATTGATGGTAAACAACATATTCATTGTTGGCTCATCAATATGTATTACCTCTAATTGTTCCGGTTTATCAAAATCAGCAATAGTATCGCCAATATCAAAACCTTCAATACCTACAACCGCGCAAATATCACCAGCGCTAACTTCGGTAGCTTTAACCTTACCTAAGCCTTCAAAAGTGTATAATTCTTTAATTCTTGTTTTTTGAATCTTGCCATCGCGTTTTACTAACGATACAGGCATGCCTTCTTTAATGGTACCACGAGCCACACGACCAATAGCGATACGACCTACGAATGAAGAATAATCCAATGAAGTGATCTGCATTTGCAAAGTACCTTCGTTTATTGGTGCCGGTGGAATGTTTGCCAGGATAGCATCCATTAACGGGAATATATCAGTAGTAGGTTGTTTGTAATCTGTACTCATCCAGCCTTGTTTTGATGAACCGTAGATAACCGGGAAATCCAGTTGATCTTCAGTTGCTTCAAGGTTGAAGAATAATTCAAATATTTGTTCGTAAACTTCTTCAGGGCGACAGTTTTCTTTATCAACCTTGTTTACAACAACAATTGGTTTTAAGCCTAAAGCTAATGCCTTTTGTGTTACGAAACGTGTTTGAGGCATAGCACCTTCAAAAGCATCGCAAAGTAACAAAACGCCGTCAGCCATTTTTAGTACACGTTCAACCTCACCGCCAAAGTCGGCGTGACCTGGTGTGTCAATGATGTTGATTTTAACATCTTTGTACATTACCGACACGTTTTTTGACACGATGGTAATACCACGCTCGCGTTCAAGGTCGTTGTTATCCAGTATCAGTTCACCGGTTGATTCGTTGTCCCTAAAAATTGAACAAGCATGTAGGATTTTATCAACCAAAGTAGTCTTACCGTGGTCAACGTGAGCGATAATCGCTATGTTTCTTATTTTTTGCATTGAAATGCGCCTCTAATTTTGGCGCAAAGGTACGCTTAATATATGAGAATTTCAAGCGTTTGCAACTTATTGAGTAATAATGACAAAAGGAAACTAAGCAAAACGTTTATTTTCCAAAAGCCCAGCACAAAAACTTAGGCATTACTTTGGCCCAGGTTGGTGCATCGTGACTGCCGCCAACAATTTCCACATATTGAATATCGACAGGGCGTTTATAGCCTTTGGTCTCCAGTTCTTTTATCAGGTCGATAGCATCATCAATAGAATCGATAATACCGTTCCCATTACGATCTGCTGTTTCATCTTTCGTACCGGTTTGCAGCCAAAGTTTAAGTTCAGGCTTGCCGGTGGTTTCTCTGATCATCGCATGAGCGATACGGTCCGCATCTGTATAACCTTTACCTATCTCTTTGCTTCTCCACCATAATGATCCGGAGAAAACACCTACTTTATCAAACAATTCCGGGTTATTCCAGGCAATGTCCAATGCTGATAACCCACCTAAAGAAAACCCGGCAAAAGCAGTGGTTTTAAATTCTTGCCCGGGTAATAAGTCCTTAATAGCGGGCAACAGTTCCGTTGTTATAAATTGAGCATAGGCATCCGCCTTAGCACCGCGATTTTTAAAATCCGGCCTGTTAGCAACACCATATTCGTTCAAGCGCTCTTCACCGGCATGTATAGCCACAATAACCAGCGGATAAATGCTGTTATTATTATAAAGATTTTGCAACGTTTGCCTGATCTGCAAAACTTCTATTTCCTGCCCGTCATTTAACAATAATAGATTTAAAGGTTGCACCCCATCAACATCTTCCGGCATCAGCACATCGCAAATCACTTCGCGCTTTAACAATGCAGAATTGATAGTTAGCTTATCTTCAATTACCGTCATTTCAACCTCATTCCAACCCAAATACATCTCTTTATTAATTAAGCCTACAAAAATAATCCTATCTTTTTATAAAAGCTATTTTACGAGAATCCTTTACAATCGTGTTACTGATACTGTTGATTATATAGCGCTAAAGCTTTATGGGAATGATGTTTTGCACTTAAACCATGAAAAATAGAAGAAATAACAAACGCTGTCGCCGCTCCTGTAAGCACATACGCCCCGTTCAAGTTATGATGCGGGCCCGAACCATCTATATATTGAAGCGTTGCACCAACGCCTGATATGCCGAAACCAATTACTGAAAGACCATACAAGGATGTTTGCCTTGAAGATTTCAGCAACTCTGCTTTTGATGGCGCATAAGCGTATAACCTTGCTTTTACATCTTCCGATGTTTGCTTTTTGCCATTTATAGCGTAATTATATTGTGTATGGCCAATAATTTCAGTTGGTACCTGTTTAATAACGCTGTCGGCTTTTGCATTGCTATTCGGCTTGTCTTGGGCCATAGCAATAAATGACGCCAATGTTAAAATTGTTGTAATTACAGATTTTCTTATCATTTTACATTGCGTGTAAGTTAAACACGCTTGCGGGTTTATACTATATTTACGTTATAATAGTTTCCGGTATAGCACTTATTCTTATAAAAAATTATCAACAAGCCAGATTATACAATCGACAGTGATATAGCAGTGATTTAGAATTTAATAAGTTGACATCGGTATTGTAGATCATGAAAATTTATTTTTAACTTACAAAATAAACTTTAGCCTGTTTTGACTGAACAATATCATCGCTGGTACTCGCCGAATTTGAATCATGATGTGGAAATGCTTGTTTTTGGCGACAGGGGTTATCCGGTAATCTTATTCCCGACCTCACAGGGCCGTTATTTCCAAAATAAGGACGAAGGTTTGATTGATAGCGTCCGCTGGTTTATTGATAAAGGTTTGGTTAAAATTTATTGTCCTGATAGTTTAGACTGGCTAACCTGGTATAATAAAGCTATTCACCCAGCAGACAGGGCGCGCAACTATGCATGGTATGATAAAATGCTTTACGATGAGCTTGCCCCCTGGGCCATGCACGAGACCGGCGCGGGTAAAGTTGCCCTGGCGGGATGCAGTTTCGGTGGTTACCATGCAGCGAATTTTGCCCTGAAACACCCTGAAAAGGCAGGCCATTTATTCAGCATGAGCGGCGCTTTTGATATGCGACAGTTTACTGATGGTTATTATGACGATAACGTTTTCTTCAATAACCCGGTAGACTTTTTGCCCAACAGCAACCAGCATGAGCTTTGGCAAATGAATATTATTTTAGGCACGGCCGAGCATGATATTTGTTTGGGCGATAACATACGGCTATCAAACATTTTAAAGGAAAAACATATTAATCATTGGTTGGATATACGCCCGAATGCTACGCACGACTGGCCGGTATGGAAAGCGATGTTCCCGCATTATTTGTCGACTATTTAAATTAAAGCAAGAATTAAGAACCACGCATAATCATCAAACATGAAAAAAATAGGCATCTTATTCGGTCAGGAAAATTCGTTCCCGCAGGCATTCGTTGATCGTGTTAATCAAAAGGCAGAAAAAAACATTACGGCGGAGTTTGTCCGTATTGACAAAGTAATGCAGGCCGAGCCATTGGATTATGCAGTGATCATCGACCGTATTTCGCAGGATGTGCCTTTCTATCGAGCCACACTAAAAAATGCGGCTATTTGCGGCACAGCGGTAATCAATAACCCTTTTTGGTGGAGCGCTGATGAAAAGTTCTTTAATAATGCCCTCGCAGTAAAACTGGGCGTACCTGTCCCTAAAACCGTTATCCTGCCATCAAAGGATTTGCCGGATGATACAACAGACCGCTCCTTCCGTAACCTCGCTTATCCGCTGGATTGGGATGGTATTTTTAAATATGTAGGTTTCCCTGCTTATATGAAACCATTTGATGGCGGTGGCTGGAAGGAAGTTTACCAGATAAACAACCTCGACGATCTCTGGGATAAATACAACCAAACTAAGCAGCACGTAATGATGCTGCAGGAGGAAATTAAGTTTGATGATTACTTCCGTTGTTATTGCATTGGCGGCAAGCATGTGCGCATTATGCAATACGAGCCCCGCAACCCGCACCACCTGCGTTATGAGCACGGCAAAGCCCCGGCAGATAAAAAGCTATTGGAAACCGTTAAGGAATATGTAATTAAGCTAAACAAATATTTAGGCTACGATTTTAATACGGTTGAATTTGCGGTGCGTGATGGTATCCCCTACGCTATCGATTTTTGCAACCCTGCTCCTGACGCGGAAGTGACCAGCGTAGGCCAGTCGAACTTTGAATGGGTGGTTGAAACCGCCGCAGATTATGCCATTGAGCGCGCTAAAAAACAAAAAGATGGTATTGACAACCTTACCTGGGGCGAGTTTGTAAAAACAAGTGCCGCAAAAGAACATTTGTTATCATCAGAGAAAAATATCGAGAAGAAAGCTGATAAGAAAGAGTTGAGTAAAGGCGAGATACATCATGAGATTACAGATGAAAAGAAAATAGTAAAAACTAAAACGGTTAAGAAAACGACAGCTAAAAAATAAACCGCACGTCATAAATAAAATTCAACAATTATGAATAAGTTTACCTTAGGTGTTGAAGAAGAATTCATGGTGATAGACCCGGTAACACGGGAGCTAAAATCACATGAACAAAAAATTGTTGAGGCCGCTCAAAAAGTACATGAGGATCAGGTAAAAGCAGAAATGCATCAGGCTGTAGTGGAAGTGGGTACCAAAATTTGCAGTAACACCGCCGAGGCCCGCGCCGAGGTTGGTAAACTGCGTGGCACGGTAGCTCAATTGGCTGGAGACATTGGCCTGCGTATCGGTGCGGCGGGTACACATCCATTCTCACACTGGCAGCACCAGTTGATAACTGATCATCCAAGGTATTTTGAGATTGTGGATGAGATGCAGGAGGCCGCACGCTCAAATCTTATTTTCGGGCTGCATGTGCATGTGGGTATTCAATCGCGCGATTTGGCTATACACATCGCCAATCAGGTTCGTTACTTTTTACCGCATGTGTTTGCGCTATCTACCAACTCACCATTTTGGGAAGCGCGAAATACAGGGTTTAAATCGTTCCGTACCAAGGTTTTTGATAAATTTCCACGTACCGGAATCCCCGATTACTTTAGCAGTATTGAAGAGTATGACCGCTACATCAAACTGCTGGTAAAAACCAATTGCATTGATAACGCGAAGAAGATATGGTGGGACATTCGTGTACATCCTTTTTTTGAAACTATCGAATTCAGGATATGCGATTGCCCGATGCTGATTGATGAGACCATGGCGTTTGTAGCGCTTTTTCAGGCGCTATGTGCTAAATTGTATAAACTCCGCCAGCAAAACATGGCGTTTATTACTTATAACCGTGCTTTAATAAACGAAAACAAATGGCGCGCCGCCCGCTACGGCATCGATGGTAAAATGATAGATTTTGGTAAAGAAATGGAAATAAACACCCGTGCCTTAGTGTTGGAACTGCTGGACTTTGTTGATGATGTAGTGGATGACCTCGGCTGCCGCGAAGACCTGCAATACGTACACAAAATACTGGAAAATGGTACGGGAGCCGACAGGCAGTTAACCGTTTATAACCAAAACAATAGTTTTATTGATGTGGTTGACTATATTACATCGCAAACATTAAAGGGGATTTAAAACAAATGATACATACGGAGAAACCATCTATAAAAGTAGCCATATTAGATCTTTACAATGGCATTGAGAACGAAGGTATACGTGGTTTTAAGGAAATATTGGAGCGTTATAAAACCAAGCACGAACTTGATTTAAGTTATCAGCTTTTTGATGTGCGTAAAAATTGCGAAGTACCAGGGGTTGAGTTTGATATTTATTTATCAAGCGGTGGGCCGGGCAGTCCGTTGGACAGTGAGGGTTCGGAATGGGAGAAAAAGTATTTTAACCTGATAACTCAGTTAGAGCAACATAATCAATCCAATGATCCGCAGAAAAAGTATGTGTTTTTTGTTTGCCATTCCTTTCAGCTGATGTGCCGCAGGTACCAGTTGGGTTATATCAATCAACGAATCTCAACATCGTTCGGCATATTGCCTGTGCATCAAACATCAGCAGGCAAAAAAGATCCAACTTTAAAAAACCTGGATGATCCTTTTTACGCTGTGGATTCACGCAGCTGGCAGGTTATCCATCCAAATGAAAAACAATTTACTGATTTGGGTATGCAATTACTGGCGATAGAAAAAAAGCGTCCGTATGTTGATTTACCAAGGGCGATGATGGCTATACGGTTCAGCGAATATTTTGTTGGCACACAATTTCATCCCGAAGCTGATTCCGAAGGCATGAGGGCGCACCTTTTAAACCCCGACAGGAAAAAAGAGGTAATTGATGAACATGGAAACGACAAGTACACTCAAATGCTGGAATTGCTTGATGATGAAGACAAATTACAGCATACTCAAAATAACATGATACCAAATTTTTTGGATGAGGCTGTTTTAAGTTTGCAGGAGAGTTAATTAAGTCTATAATATGCCCATTAATCCATTTACAGATAAAAGCCTCCATTATCAAGTTCATTTAGAGGTTAATTTGAAAGACGATGAATTCATTTTCGGATTTATTAACATTTCACATATACCATATAATAAATTCGAAGAGTTATTTAGAGATCAAATAGGAGATGAAAGGTTTTTGTTTGATGACATACCCAATTATCAGATAAATGAAAACCTCTATTTATTGAATAAAGAATTTTTAGATAAAGAAATTCCTTTCACATTTGACTTTAAGATTTTTGAGTACAATGTTGGATTCTGTAGTACTAAAAAAGATGAAAAATACTATCATAAAGAACTTCCACCATTTTTTGAATAAGAATATTGATTGATCATGATCCCATCTGTACGCGAAACATACAATCAAAACTTCAGCACAGAAAAATATCAGCAGTTACTTACCAAACTGAATGACGCTACACCGGCTACTATTGATTTCAGGATTGCGGAAACACCAATATTTCTACCTGATGATTTCAGAGATAAACTAATTACCGCAGGCGATGAGATTATTAAAACCATCCTCCAACCAAATTTCAAACAATTAACTGAGCGTGCTATCCCCGATAAATGGCGTGTTGCCAACGAGAATGATCATCCGCATTTTATAGCTTTAGATTTTGGCGTTTGTAAAGATGCAGATGGCAGTATCGTCCCTAAATTAATTGAATTGCAGGGCTTTCCTTCACTATACGGATTTCAATCTTTTTTGAGCGATACCTATAAAGAAGTGTTTGAATTGGGTGATGAATGGTCGCCATACTTTAGCACGCTTGATAAGGAAAATTATATTGAACTGCTTAAAAAAACAATAATCGGCCCTTACCAGCCTGACGAGGTAGTACTGATGGATGTTAATGCATTCAGCCAAAAAACATTGGTTGATTTCTACATCACACAACAACTGCTGGGTATTTCTATCGTTTCTTTAAGTGACCTGCAACAACAAGGCAACCAGTTATTTTATGAATTGAATGGCCAAAAAAAACGCATCAAACGCGTATACAACCGCCTGATATTTGATGAGATTGATGGAGATCCCGACATATTTAAAAAAGTGGTTGATATCCGCCAACCATTGGATGTGGAATGGATAACACATCCCAATTGGTTTTACCGCATCAGTAAATTTACTATGCCTTATTTAAAAGGTGATTATATCCCTAAAACGTTTTTTTTAGATCAATTAGATAACATCCCGCCTGATCTGGAAAATTATGTATTGAAGCCTCTTTTCTCTTTCGCGGGCCAGGGGGTAATTATTGATGTTACTGAACAAAATATTAAAAATATCACTGATCCTGAAAACTGGATCTTACAGGAAAAAGTAAGTTATGAACCCATCATCCAGGCACCTGATGGAGGCGTAAAAATGGAGATCAGATTATTATATTTGTGGCCTAACGGCGACAAAAAGCCAACCCTTACTATTAACCTGGCAAGGTTAAGCCGTGGTAAAATGATCGGTGTGCGTTATAACCAGGATTTTGACTGGGTTGGTGGTACTGTGGCTTTTACAAAAAAGTAAACCTTATACTATTTACTTTGTATTTACGTATATATAGGGTAAAATGTATTAAATTTGTGACATGAATTTCCAGGTAATTATAGTTCTTGTATTGTTTGCAGCCGCGTTGTTTTACGTAGGCCGTATGATATATAAAAGCCTATCTGCAAAAAAGGGCTGCGGCAGCAATTGTAAATGTGGTGTTGATTTTTCGGGCGTTGATGCCGTTAAAACGCATAAATAACATTAGCATTGCATATAAATCTAATCACAATTCAATAATTTTTCCTAAAACTTTTTTACTGAATGTCAGACAAGCAGGTTTTTCAAGCTGATTCTAAGGGGCGGTGGCTCCGTTTTAAATGGGTTAGCCGTATATTAATATTGGTACTTGCCAGCGCTTTAGTTGCTGCTGCAATTGCCATTACATCAAAACAATATCCAGCACTTCCTAATTTGAATGAGGCACCAAAAGCTTTAACCAAAGAAAGTATCGAGGCTTTAAAAAAGACAGCCAAATACAAAAAGTTCACCATACAGGTAAACGAAATTAAAAAGCTGGAACGTGCAAAACGCCTCCATCAACTTAAACAGCCAAACAATAAGGATCGCATTAACGCAGGGTTCTACATGCCGTGGGATCCGCAGGCCTACAACTCCCTTGCCGACCACATGGGCAAGCTGGATATGGTGGTTAGCGAAGGATTTTCCATTACACAAAACGCTGATACCATTACTTCTAATATTGATACCGGGCTAATAAGGCTTAACAAGCGATATAAAAAACCGGTACTCATCTCTATTTCAAACTATGTTAACTACAGCAGCAATACCGGTGATTTTGACACCAAAGATGTTGATCGCATTATAAAAAGTAAAAAGTCACGCGCTGCATTTATAGGCAGTATTGTAAGGGCATTAACTAAATATAATTTTAAAGGGATCGATCTTGATTTTGATAACATCATCAATCGCAATACGCCAAATTATATAGAGTTTGAAAAAGAACTTTACGCTACCCTGCATGCCCATAATATGCTGGTTACCCAAAATGTGGTACCTGATGATGAGCAATATGATTTGGTAAAGCTGGCCACTATGAACGACTTCCTGTTCATTATGGCTATTGACCAGCATAATGAAAACAGTAACGCCGGTGAACTATCAAACCAACATTGGGTTGAAGAGATCCTGGATGATGTGTGCTCCAAAATTCCAAGTGAAAAAGTAATTTTAACGATACAAGGTGGCGCTTATGATTGGCCTGCAAAAAGTATTGGTAAAACCATAGGCTACCAACAGGCCATAAGTACCGCGCAGGAAATGAAGAGCAAGATCAGTTATGATCCAAGTTCTGCAAACCTGCACTATAGTTATTTGGGCGAGGATAGCCTTACCCATACCGTATACTTTACCGACGCCGCTACTAATTTCAACATCATCCGTATGGCTGATGATTGGGCTACCGGAGGCGTGGCTTTATGGCGTTTAGGTTCAGAAGATCCGCGTTTATGGACCTTCTTCCAGAAGAACTTATCTATCGATTCATTAAGAAAAACAGGGGTTGATATTAAAGGGTTAACACAGGTTGGGTTAAATAACCGTATTGATTATACAGGTGATGGTGAGGTATTAGATTTGGTAACTACTCCCGTAGCAGGCCAAATCAATGTAAACCTGGACCCTTCAAGTTTTATTATTACTAATCAGCAATACATAAAACTGCCAACCAAATATGTTATCCGCCGTTACGGTTATGCCCCCGGCAAAATATGTTTGACATTTGATGATGGACCTGATCCTGAATTTACACCACGTATATTAGATATTTTAAAACGTGAGCATGTTCCCGCCGCATTTTTTGTGGTAGGATCAATGGCTGAAAAAAACATACAGATACTGCGTCGAGAGTTTGATGAAGGCCATGAAATTGGTAACCACACGTATTATCACCCTGATATCTCCACCATCAGTTTGGAGCGCGTAAACCTGGAATTGAATGCAACGCGTCGTATTATTGAATCGGTAACCGGTCGTAGCACCATTCTATTCCGCCCGCCATATAATGCTGATGCTGAGCCGCAAACACTGGCCGAAATTATCCCGGTTGCTGAGGCGCGCAGGCAAAGCTATATAACAGTTGGTGAATCTATTGACCCATGGGATTGGTATCCCGGTGTTACTGCTGATAGTATTATTGCCCGTGTGGAAAGGCAAAAAGACGCCGGTTCATTCCTGTTATTACATGATGCCGGTGGTGAAACACGCGAGCAAACCGTTAAGGCGTTGCCCGAGATCATACACTTTTTCAAAAGCCATGGTTATCAGTTTACTACTATTGCCGATGTATTGCACAAAACCAAAGCCGAATTAATGCCACCTATTAAGGATGATGCAAACAGCGGGTTTGTGGGTTTCTTTTACAACATTTATGTAAACGGGTCATTTTATCTTAACTGGTTTCTAATTTATCTGTTTCTTACCGCCATATTTTTGGCATTGGGCAGGGTTGTACTTATTGGCATACTTGCTTCAAAACAATATGCTGACAGCAAAAAATATAATGCTTTAAAACCGGATGACATTCAATTACCACCGGTAAGCATTATTGTGCCCGGTTATAACGAAGAGGTTACAGTGGTTAAAACGATCGATAGTTTATTAAAAACTGATTATCCTGATTTCGAGATCATATTCATTAATGATGGATCAAAGGATAAAACGCTTGAAATTGTAACCAAAGCCTTTGGCGATAACCCTTTGGTGCAGATATTGGATAAACCAAATGGAGGTAAAGCATCAGCTTTAAACTTTGGTATATCGCATGCCAAAAACGCGTTTGTGGTTTGTATTGATGCCGATACACAGCTAAAAACGGATGCTGTTTTCCATTTGATGACCTATTTCATTGATGAAGAAATTGGCGCGGTGGCAGGTACGGTTAAAGTTGGTAATACGCATAATATGATCACCAACTTCCAGGCTATTGAGTACATCACCGCCCAGAATATGGACAGGCGCGCATTCGACCTGATCAATAGTATTACCGTGGTTCCGGGCGCGATAGGCGCATTCCGTAAATCTGCTATTTTCAAGGCTGGTGGTTTTACTTATGATACTTTAGCTGAGGATTGCGATTTAACCATGCGCATACTAAAAGCAGGTTATGTAGTTAAAAATTGTGCTGAAGCAATCGCTTATACCGAAGCGCCTGAAACCGTTAACATCCTGCTTAAACAGCGTTTCCGCTGGAGCTTTGGGGTAATACAAAGCTTCTGGAAAAACAAGGATGCATTGTTCAATAAGAAATATAAATTCTTTGGAATGATAGGCATGCCTAACATTTTGTTATTCCAGATCATATTGCCGTTGTTCTCGCCTATTGCCGATTTACTGATGATTTTCGGCTTGTTTGGCGGCCATCCGGGTAAAATATTATTCTACTACGTTGCCTTTATCGTGGTTGATTTTATTGTAGGCGTTATTGCCTTCTGGATGGAGAAAGAGGATTACAGGAAGCTGCTTTACATTATCCCGCAGCGTTTTATTTGGCGCCAGTTGATGTATTATGTATTGTTTAAATCAATCCGCAGAGCCGTAAAAGGCGAACTTAGCGGCTGGGGTACAGTAAAACGTACAGGAACAGTAACGATGAAGGAAGAGACTGTGAAAAAATAGTTTTGTTTTTGTCATTGCAAGCGGAGCGTGGCAATCTCGTAGCTTTGCAGATTCAAGTGCATCTCTACGGGATTGCTTCGTTCCTCGCAATGACAATTGAAAAAGAAATCAACTTAGCTGCGCTCTATCAAACACACAGCGTAAGCAACAACGCCTTCTTCTCGGCCTATAAATCCTAATTGCTCGTTGGTAGTTGCTTTAATGGATATATCCTCCTCGCTGATGCTTGCGGCTTTGGCAATATGCATTTTCATTGCCGGGATATGTGGGTTTATTTTAGGTGCTTCGAGGCAAACCATGGCATCGATGTTACCGATTTCCCAGTTCTTTTCTTTTAATAATTCTACAACATGCTGCAATAATACCAGGCTGCTGATCCCTTTCCATCGGGCATCGGTATTAGAAAAATGAAACCCTATATCGCGCAGATTTGCCGCGCCTAACAAAGCATCGCAAATGGCATGTAAAAGCACATCAGCATCCGAATGCCCAAAGGCCCCCGAATGATGCTCCAAATTAACTCCGCCTAAAACAAAAGGGTGCTGTTCCTTTAACTGGTGTACATCAAACCCAAAACCTACTTTAATTTTTCCCACTGTTATTTAGTACCGCCAAAGTTAGCTGTTAATGAAAAACGTAATGTATTAGCCAGAGGGCTATTTTGCTGGCTGGCTGCCAGGTATGAAAAATCGAAACCGAAATCGTTGTATTTAAACCCAACGCCAAGTGTTAAATAATGACGGCCGCCTACCGCGTTATTTTCAAAATAGTAACCACTACGTAATGCAAATACCTGGTTATACCAAAACTCGCCACCTACCGAATAGTAGATCTCTTTAAATTCTTCGGAAGCGCTAACATCCGAAAAAGATTGGAAAATACCAGCCGGAACTGATACATCGCTGTTGGCGTTGCTCGGCACTAACAGTTTATTGATATCGGCAGTTAATGTAAATGTGCTAAGATTGTCAAGCGCCCAGGTATTAGCGGCACCTATACGCAAATTGGTAGGTAAATACTCAGCGGGCCCGGATGTGGAGTAGCTTACTTTTGATCCTATATTCGATATATCTGCACCAAATGCAAATAAACCTCCATCTCCGCTTGGTTTTTTATAATAAGCTGATACATCAGCAGCTACAGCATTGCCCGCGCCCTGTGTTGGGGTAGATGCTGAACCATCAGATATATTTGAGTGGATATAACGCAAGGTTAATCCCAATGAAAAATCATCGCCAAACTTGCGGGCAAGGGATACATCAAATGCAAACTCCGATGGGGTAAAATTGCCTAGTTGTTCATTTTCATTACCGGTTTGCTGTACAGTGCCTATATTAAAATAACGTAACGATGCTCCTATAGTATTTCGATCATCTACTTTATGCGCGAAACTCAGGTATGACAAACTGATGTCGGGTGCTAAATTACGCAGCCAAGGGCTGTACGAAATGCCTACCACGTCATTTTCAGGAATAAAAGCTAATTTTGACGGGTTCCAGTAATTGGCATTTACATCAGGCGATAAAGCTACACCTGCATCACCCATCGCACCTGAACGTGAATCAGGAGATATAGTTAAGGATGGTACAGCTATAGGGATGGCATTTCCATTGCTCCCATTTAAAGTGGTTTGTGCTAAGGTGAGCACCGGCGATAATAACACAACAGAAATGAGCAGTACCTTTTTTGTAAAAAATATCATCAGAGCAATTTAAGTTAAATCTTTATTATAAAATACATTCCGGTTTACAAGCATAAACATAAATGCTTTTACCCAAAAATATTTGTGTAAATGTAACACATCTTGTACTCTTTACGTTTAAAAGCCTAAACAGGTTTTTTTAATTTGACCTGCAGGGTATAAAAGTTAGCTTTTTACCCAAATGTTTTTAAATTTACACTTCTAAAATCTTTTAATATAACTGTAAAAATATGAAAATACTTTTTACTAGAACTGCTTTGGTGATGTTGGGTGTTGTAGCATTGTTAAGCAGTTGTTCGAAAAAACAGCAGTCTTCAAAAACTGGCATACCTTACAACGACAGGGCTAATGGTTCTTATACCAAGTTTCGCCAAACCCACCCATCACCGGGCCCGGGCCTTGTTCCTATTGAAGGTGGTACATTTGTATTGGGCGGTAGCGCCGATCAGGATGTCACTTTTGATTATAACAATGTTCGCAAGCGTGTTACAATCCCATCTTTTTACATGGATGAAACTGAGGTTTCAAACCAGGATTGGTTAGATTATCTTCACTGGATAAGCATTACTTTCCCTCAGGACCACGAATTATACTATAATGCACTACCAGATACATTGGTATGGCGCAGTCCTTTATCATACAATGAACCTTACGTACAAAACTATTTAAGGCACCCCGCATTCCAGGATTACCCGGTAGTTGGCGTATCATGGGATCAGGCACAGGATTACTGCCAATGGCGTACCGACCGTGCCAACGAATTTATATTACAGCAAAAAGGAATATTAGCATCAGCTAAAGATAATAAAGGTAAAGCACCCGCTGCGGCAGCTTCTGCCACAGGCCACGCGCCATTCAATACCGATATGTACCTGAACGGCCAATACAGGGGCGCTGGTATCGACGGTAAAAAAATGTTACCCGATTTGAATGTCGGCAACACATCAGGAAAAAATAAATCTGTTAGGCCTGTACGTTTAGAAGATGGTATTTTGAAACAAGCTTACCGTTTACCTACAGAGGCTGAATGGGAATACGCCGCTTTAGCTTTGGCCGGAAATACTGAATTTGAAAACATTAACGATGGTAAAATATATCCATGGAATGGCCTTGGTGTACGTTCACCTAAAAAAGCAACACGTGGTATGATATTAGCCAACTTTAAACGTGGCGAGGGTGACAACATGGGTGTGGGTGGTTATTTGAATGATAAAGCTGATATAACCGCGCCTGTACGTTCATACCCGCCTAATGATTTTGGTTTGTACAACATGGCAGGTAACGTTAACGAATGGGTACAGGATACCTATCGCCAAACTTCATCTGATGAGGTTGATGATTTTAACCCTTTCCGTGGTAACGAGTATACTAACAAACGTTTAGCCGACCCTGTTAAAGGCATCTACGCTAAAGATAAATATGGCCACCCTATAAAGGATGCTGCTACCTCGCGTAAAAAATTAACATACGCCGAGCTTATGGCTTCGCAAGGTGGTACAGCTCCTGCAACAACAACTGGTGGTGCAACAGTTGCCGGCCAGCCTGCAAATGCAAATTCAGCAGCTCCGCCGCTTAGAAGCGATTTAGTTGGCAAACCATACAATGCCGACCAAAGAGGCTATAACGATACTGTAAACCGTGTATTATATGGCACAACTACTTTAGCGCACGATCAATCTAAAGTTTACAAAGGCGGTTCATGGAACGATTTGGCTTACTGGTTAAACCCTGCAACCCGCCGTTTTATGGACGAGGATGAGTCAAGCGCCGAAGTTGGTTTCCGTTGCGCAATGGACCTTGTAGGTTCGCCGGAAATACACCCTTCAGGCAAACCTCACTTCAAAGTTAAAAATGCAAAAGCATTTAAAGCAAACTAATAATACAGGCCGAAAGGCATAAAGCTGAAAGGCGAAAGGTAAAAGCATAATGCTTAAACCTTTCGCCTTTTGTATTTTATAACATTTTAGGATATTATTGCCATTGCTGAGGCACGAAGCAATCGCACGTAGAAAAACCGTCTGGCAATAGAATATGGATTTACCTATTATTTAAACAATAACAATACCTGTCCTTTTTCTACTTTATCGCCTGGTTTAATCTTTACAGCTTTAACGGTAACATCAGCTGTGGCTTTTATAATGTTTTCCATCTTCATGGCCTCTAAAATAAACAGATTATCACCTTTAAGCACTTCGCTGCCTTCGGCAACAAACACTTTAAGTACCAGGCCAGGCATTGGAGCCTTTACCTCACTAACTTTTGCGCTGTTAAGATTATTTAACCCCAACTTATCCAGCAATACATCAAACTGATCTTTTACTGATAGGGTATATAAATTATTGTTAACCTTTATTTCGGCGGTTTTATCAGCAGTATTAAAACTAACCACCTCGGCATTATATGATTTTAGGCGATCAATAATATGATAAGCTGAAGCATTTAATTGCTTTATATCAGCATTAACAACCTTGCCGTTTATTAATACTTCATCGTTGTTTTTATCAATCTCGAAATTGTATTTATCGTTAACTTTTACCTTTATCATGGACCGCTGATTTAAATGATTTATTGATTGCGTTGATTGGCCTTGCTAATTTATAATTCTTTCATCAATCATCTGCAAAATCCGTTAATCATTTAAATCAAGGGTCCCGGTTAGCGGTTAGTGAATATATATTGAATCAGATTAGCGCCCATTTTGAGTGCTTTTAAGCGCGTTTCCTGACTATCGCCAGCGTAGGTTCCATAATCTTCCCAACCATTGCCTAAATCGCATTGGTAGTCGTAAAAACAAACCAATCGACCTTTATAAATTAAGCCAAAACCTTGTGCTCTTTTCCCATCATGTTCATGCACTTTGGGTAGGCCATTTGGGAAATCATATTTTTGATGATAGATTGGATAGTTGAGCGGTAACTCCACAAAATCCAGTTCGGGAAAAACCTTTTTCATTTGTGGGCGGATGAACTGATCGAGCCCATAATTATCGCAGATATGCAAAAAGCCACCGCCCGTTAAATAAGCCCGCAAGTTTTTCGCCTCCTGATCTGAGAAGATCACATTGCCATGCCCTGTCATAAAAACGAAAGGATAATTAAATATCTCGGCACTGCCAACTTCTACTGTCTCATCCTGTATCTGGAAGTTTGTTTTTAAGTTATCATTGCAAAACTTAGCCAGGTTAGGCAATGCTGTGCGGTCGCCGTACCAATCACCACCGCCGTTGTATTTCAGTTTGGCCATTTTATAGGTAGGCTCGCTAAAGCTGCTCATTAAAAGCAACGCGATTAAAGCGGTTACTATATAAATGCCTTTCTTCATTTTTATCGATTTAAAAAATTCGCTTCAAAGCAAGCTTCCAGCGCAGCGGTTTCAGTGCGTAGGCGGCTCTCCCCTAAAGTTATGGCTTTAAAACCATTACTTAACGCATCTTCTATCTCTTTTGGTGTAAAATCACCTTCTGGGCCTATTAAAATTAAATATTTCCCTCCGGTTAGTATTGCCTCTTTTAAGTTGACCTTATCTCCCGTTTCGCAATGCGCAATAAATTTCTGCCCATCAAACTTGCGGGTTAATAGTTTAGCCAATGGTTCCGGCTCATTCAAAATAGGATGATATGCTTTCAGCGATTGCTTTATAGCAGCGGTAATAATTTTATTAAGCCTGTCGGTCTTCGCCTCTTTACGTTCAGATCGCTGGCAAATAATGAGCGATATTTCATCAATACCTATCTCCGTAGCTTTTTCTAAAAACCACTCCAAACGCTCAATATTTTTTGTTGGGGCGATGGCGATATGCAGGTAATGGTTGCGCTTGTTGAACTCCAGTTTTACAGAATTTATTTGCAGGATAGTGCGCTTGGGATGCGCATCCTTAATTTCAGCAGCATATAAACCTCCCCGACCGTCTATCAATTGTACTTCATCGCCCACATTCAGGCGCAATACACGGATAGCATGCTTGCTTTCTTCTTCGCTCAGAAAGTATTGGGGATGTGTTGGCTGTATGTCGGGAGTGTAGAAAAGATGCATTTTGTTAGAATCAAGAGTAAAGACTCAAGAGTCAAGATAGGAAATTACCTGATAACTAATCAGTCTTTATTCTTGGCTCTTAATTCTTGCGTCTATATCAGTGCAAATCTACAGCATCTTCCTCATTTATCAGCAGTTCAAGCTTTACTGATTCAATATTCTGATCAGACTTTTTTAGTACTGTAATATTATAACCGTTTGATTCCTTTTGCTCGCCTACGTCAGGTATCTTACCAAAGATATCACCTAACCAACCCGAAACTGTATCATAATCGCCATCCTCCGGCAAATCATGCGGCAGGTGGCTGTTTACATCATATATCGGGGCAAGGGCATTTACAATAAATTCACGGTCGTTTACACGCTCTACGATAGGTTTTTCCTCATCATATTCATCCTGTATCTCGCCTACCAGTTCTTCAACAATATCTTCCAGGGTAACCATACCGGCAGTACCGCCAAATTCATCCAGCACTATGGCTATCTGTATTCGCTTTTGCTGCAACTCAGCCATCAGATCATTGATCTTTTTGGTTTCGGGGATGAAATATGGTTTACGGATAATATCTTTTAAAATGATCTCTTCATTACGAGCAAGTAGCGGCAATATATCTTTGGCATGTACAATACCAACAATTTTATCTATCACATCGTCATAAACCGGGATACGGGAATAGCCTTCGGTTATTAATATCTCCAGTAACTCATCCTTCTCGGTATTGATATCAACTCCGGATATTTTAGTACGCGGAACCATGATATTTTTTACTACGCGCTCATTAAACTCAAATACGTTTTGTATAAGCTCGTGTTCATTAGAGTCAAGCGCGCCGCTTTCCTTGCCTTGATCTAACAGGTATTGTAATTCTTCGGAGCTATGATGTGCTTCACCTTGATAAGCATTGATCCCAAACATTCGCAAAATAAAATTCGCGAATTTATTCAATACCCATATAATTGGCCTGAAGACAATAAAGAAGATCCTTAAAGGAGTAGAAATTGCTAATGCTGTACGTACCGATCTTTGTATAGCCAAAGTTTTGGGAGCGAGTTCGCCAAAAACAATACTCAATATGGTTATGAAAACGAATGCCAATATATGTGCAACCGTTATTGTAACACTTGATGTTATAGCAAAGCCAAACGTCTTAAAAAGGTTGAGCGCTACATCGGTAAAAACCCCCTCGCCTATTACACCTAAACCTAAAGAAGCTATAGTGATGCCTAATTGGGTAGCCGCCAGGTAACCATCAAGATTACTCATTATACCGCGGGTAATTTTGGCTACACGACTGCCTGCTTTTACTTTAATTTCAATTTGAGAGCCGCGAACCCTTACCAGGGCAAATTCCGCAGCAACAAAAAATCCATTGAGCAGAACCAAAAACCCGGTAAGAACAAGGTAGGATATGTTTATATGATCGGGGTCCATTCGTTATTGTTGATACACCGGGAAAGTGGCCTTGTACAGTTCCTGGCTTTCCTGAATTACTTTATGGGCATAACGCATACCCAGCAAATGCTCGATGGTTACATTTTTGCCTTCTAAGCTTTTATAGTCTTGGAAGAAACGAACAATTTCTTTCATGGCATGCGGTGGCAATTCATTCAAATCGTTAATGTAATTAACCGACATATCATTTTTTGCTACCGCGATGATTTTGTCATCCTGCTCGCCGTTGTCAACCATATGCATCACACCGATAACTTTGGCTTCGATGATCGACATAGGGAATACGTCAACTGAGCACAGTACTAATATATCTAAAGGATCTTTATCATCACAATATGTTTGTGGAATAAAGCCGTAGTTGGCAGGGTACATTACCGATGAAAACAAAACACGGTCAAGTTTTAACAAACCGGATTCCTTATCAATTTCATATTTCGCTTTTGATCCTTTCGGGATCTCTATTATTGCATTTACAACTTCAGGAATGTTATCGCCGGGAGAAACCTGGTGCCACGGATGTTGAGTACTCATTTAGTAATATTATATTTTTTATTTAATTGTTATGCTGTACATGCCGCCTTTTAAAAAAGGCTAAAATTAATGGGATCGACGTTAATACAAAAAATCCTATTACAACGTATTGCGCGTAATGTTTTACGTCGGGATACTTTATCCCCAGGAAATAACCTGATAAACACAGTGTTACTACCCATGCCACGCTACCCACTATATTGTATAAAGTGAATTTTTTAATATCAACTTTAACAACTCCTGCAAAGATAGGCGCAAAAGTTCTAATTATCGGGAAAAATCTACCCAAAATTAGTGCCATACCGCCGTATTTTAGATAAAATTGCTCCGCCATTACCACATATCGCTTTTTAAACAGCAAAGAATCGTTTTTGTTGAACAAAATTGGACCGGTACGATAACCAAACCAATAACCAGCGAAGTTTCCTAAAATCCCTGCAACAATTATAGACGAGATAAGTGTAGTGATATTTACATCGAATATGCCATTGGCACAAAGCAAGCCAGCCATAAACAGCAGATAGTCTCCCGGCAGGAAAAAGCCGAAGAACAATCCAGTTTCAGCAAACACAACGGTAAGCAAAAAGTAAAATCCGCCCCTACTTATAATGGATTGAGCGTCAGTTAAATTTTGCAAATGTTCCCAAAAATTTTCCATTCACTATATTTGTAAATCTACAAATATTATATTGAAATGGTTATTACCTTATTTATTAAATAAGTCCGGTAATAAATGTGGGGTAAATACCAATTAGTATGGTTGCTAAAGCCGACAAGCCTAAAACAAACTTATAGTAAGTTGGGATAATCAGTTCCTCAGTTTCCGCACTGCGGAAATACATGGCCACAATAACCCTGAAATAGTAGAAAATAGCTATTATAGCGTTTATTACAGCTAATATCACTAACCAAACCTGGTATTGTGATAATGCCGATGAGAACATGAAGAATTTACCAATAAAGCCCGCGGTTAATGGTATACCTGCCAATGAAAGCATAGCAATAGTTAACGTTAACGCCAGGAACGGATTCTTTTTGGCAAGGCCGTTAAACGCATCAAAATTATCGCTGCCTGATTGCTGGCGAACCAATACCAGCGCCGCGAACGCGATGATTGAAGCAATTGAATAAGCCGTAGCATATACAAATACCGCATTAGCCGAACTTGCGCCTAAAGCAACGACAGCAAATAGTAAGTAGCCAGCATGTGATATGCTTGAATAAGCCATCATGCGTTTAAAACTTTGCTGATACAGTGCTGTAATATTGCCAATAAATAATGTTAATATAGTGATAACCAATAACGCCGGCATCCAGAAAGATGAAAGCGGCTGAAAGCACTCGGTAAATAAACGAAGGAGTGCAGCTAAACCAGCAGTTTTAACTGCTGTTGACATGAATGCTGTAATCAAGGTTGGTGAACCTTCATAAACATCGGGAATCCAGAAGTGGAACGGGGCAGCGCCTACTTTAAAGCATAGCCCCACGATGATCAGCATAATACCTACATAAAACATAGGGTCGATAGTGCGTGGATTAGCTATAACATAATCTCGTATTGCTTCTAAATGGAATGATCCGGTGGAACCGTATATCAACGCGATACCAAATAATAAAAACCCGGTTGAGAACGCACCCATCAAAAAGTATTTCAATGCGGCTTCGTTTGAAGCAAAATCATTCTTTTTGATACCTGCCAATATGTATAAACTTACCGACATAATCTCGATGCCGATGAAAAGCATCACCAGGTTATAATACGATACCATCACCACAATTCCTGCTAGCGAAAACAAGATTATCGCATAGTATTCTGCTATATGATTGCTTATCTTTTCAAAGTAACCTTTGGATAATAATAGTATAAGTATGGTTGTAGTAATTGTAATAGCGCAAAACGCTATTGAATAATTATCAAACAACATCATATCATGAAAAATTGGTTGCGCGCCGTTGTTCCATTGCGATATGGCCAAACCTAAAGCAATTAACAGGCCGATAACAGTAACAGGCAACAGTGCTTTCTGAGCTTTATACAAGCCTAAATACAAAAGTACAATGGGTAAAACAGATATGATTATTAAGGTATTCATGTTGTCTTTTTAATTCTGATCTCTAAATTTTAATTCTTATAATTTCTGTACTAAAATTTAGCGCTGTAGCGTCGGTAAATTCATTGCCTTGCTATGGATATTGGATATAAGCTGGTCAACTGCCGCTTGCGAAAGATGCAGTATAGGGCCCGGGTATACACCAATACCAATAACTAATATACAAATTATAGCTAAAGTTAATTTTTCTGATCCCGCGATATCGGTAAATGTGGCTGTTAATGCATTGGTTTCGCCTTGCATAACATTCTTATACATGCGTAATAAGTATACTGCTGCTAAAATAATGGTTAAACCTGCAACAGCGCCTAATACTATATCTGCCTGGAACGCACCATTCAGTAATAAGAACTCACCAATAAAACCATTGGTTAACGGTAAAGCAGCCGAGCCTAATACAATTATTAAAAATGCAGTAGCGAATTGAGGAGCTACTTTGGCTATACCACCAAGCTGCGCAGTATCATAAGTATTTAAACGCCTGCTAATGATATCCCATATAAAAAATAAACCTACAACGTTTATACCGTGACTAAGCATTTGTATAAGCGCACCCTGCATACCTTCGTTGCTTAGCGTAAATATACCCAGAGCCATAAGCCCTACGTGCCCAATTGACGAATAAGCTACCAGGCGTTTGCCATTTGTTTGTTTAAAGGCAATTAAAGCACCATAAACTACACCAATTACAGCCAATATAATGGCTGTATTACCCCATTTAAAATAGCCGAGTGGTGCACAAGGTATAGCCCAGCGCATCATACCATATAAACCCATTTTTAGCATGATACCTGCTAAAAGCATGCTGCCCGCTGATGGCGCCTCGGTATATGTATCCGGCTGCCAGGTATGAAAAGGGAATATTGGGATTTTAATAGCAAAAGCAATAAAGAAGCCTAAAAACACCCATGATTGCTGTGAAGCTGATAAACTAGTACGATAAAACGCCATCAGGTCATAGGTACCTTCAGGTGCTTTCATGTACAGGTAAATAATGGTTACCAACATAAATAGCGAACCCGAAAAAGTATATATAAAGAATTTAAGGGTAACCTTTATACGGTTCTCACCGCCCCATAAGGCACATATAAAGTATATTGGTATTAATGCCGCTTCCCATCCAACATAAAACAAGAAACCGTCCAATGCTGTAAATACAACCAGTAAACCGGCCTGCATAAATAATATCAACGCATAAAATGCGGCAGCTTTTCGGTAGGTATGCTGGTATGTAGACAGTATAATTATTGGCACTAACAATGAGGTAAGCAGCACCAGTATCATACTTATACCATCTATTCCGGCAGTAAAGTAAATGCCAAATTTAGGTATCCATGGCACATCAACCGCGAACTGCATTGATGCATCAGGAACAAACTTGGTTAAAAAATAAGCAACCACACATAATTCGGCAACTGCGAAAAATAAAGCAACATGTTTTGCGACTTCATTTTTGAATATCAATACAGCAAGGGCTGCAACTATCGGTAAAAAAATTAATATACTAACCGTCATTTTTATATTGTAAACGCTATGGTTTATATTTTAACAAAACTATATACTAACACGGCAATAATACCGGCCACCATCATAAATATGTAGAAGCCTACGTTGCCTGTTTGCAGTAAACGTAAACCTTTGCTGGCTTCAACAGGCGAATCGCCAATGCCATTCACCAATCCATCAATCCCCTTTTTATCAATCACATTATACAAGAAGTCTGACAGCGCATCCAGTGGCTTGCGGATAATCGCATCATAGATCTCATCAACATAAAACTTATTGTATGATAAGTTCACCAGGAAGCTTCGGTTTTCACCATCAGGGGAAGGAACTTCGCCATTCTTGCTATACTTGATATATGCGTAAAGGAATGCCAATACCGCTGATCCGACAGAAACGCACATTAAAATAATTTCAGTGCTGCCTTTCATTTCAACAACAGGCACAATCGCTACTGATTTTTCGAATATTGGTGCAAGATAGTTTGCTAACCAGTGGCTACCGCCTAATGATTCGGGCACATTTAAAAATCCACCTATTACTGATAATATAGCTAATACGATAAGCGGTATAGTCATGCTTGGAGGTGATTCATGCAAATGATGCTCCTGATCTGATGTGCCACGGAACTTTCCATAAAAAGTAAGGAAAAGTAAACGGAACATATAGAATGATGTGAACATGGCGGCGATAACACCTAACACATACATTAAAGGACTTTGCGCGAATGTATGGGCCAAAATTTCGTCTTTAGAGAAGAAACCGGCGAATGGTGGTATACCAGATATAGCCAGCGTACCGATTAGCATGGTGATGAACGTAATTGGCAATTTACCTCTTAAGCCACCCATCTTGCGCATATCCTGCTCATCGCTCATACCGTGGATAACAGACCCTGCACCCAGGAATAATAATGCTTTGAAGAAAGCATGTGTCATTACATGAAAGAAAGCGCCTGTGTAAGCACCAACGCCCAAACCTAAAAACATATAGCCTAGTTGCGATACGGTTGAATAAGCCAGTACCTTTTTAATATCAGTTTGTGTTAAAGCGATCAGCGCGGCGAATATGGCAGTTGCCAAACCGATGATTGCGATAACGTGCATGGTATCCGGAGCCAGTGTAAACAAGATATTTGAGCGGGCGATCATATAGATACCTGCGGTAACCATTGTTGCAGCATGTATTAAAGCTGAAACTGGAGTCGGGCCCGCCATCGCATCCGGTAACCAGGTAAACAATGGTATTTGTGCCGATTTACCGGTAGCACCTACAAATAGTAAAATTGTCATCAATACAAATGGTACGGAACCTGCATGCGCAGCGGCGGCCCTTGGGAACACATCTGCAAAAGCAAAACTTCCGAAATATTGATAGATCAGGTAGATCCCTAATAAAAAGCCTAAATCGCCAATGCGGTTCATGATGAATGCCTTCTTGGCAGCATCAGCATAGCTTGGGTTGGTAAACCAGTAACCGATTAACAGGTATGAGCATAAACCTACACCTTCCCAACCGATGAACATTATTACATAGTTTGAACCTAATACCAGCAATAACATGAAGAATACAAATAGATTAAGATAGGCAAAGAATTTACCATAACCTTCATCCAAATGCATGTAACCGATAGAGTATAGATGGATAAGGAAACCTACGCCGGTAATGATCAGCAACATTAATGAACTTAACTGATCAACCACAAACGCGAATGGTACATGAAACGCGCCAACATCAATCCAGTCGAATAATTGAACATTGATTGCATGGCCAGTAGATTTTACCTGCAAAAAAGCGGCAACACTTAATCCGAATGAAACCAATACCAGGAAGCTGCCAATAAAACCTATCGCTTTTTCGGATAAGCTTTTGCGGCCAACGCCATTAATAATAAAACCGGCTAAGGGTAGTATAGGAATAAGCCAGATGTATTTATCCATTTTTTATATTTTATTTTTCCCCCTACTCCCCTAAAGTGGGAATAGAAGTTTATTTTTATTTATTAACGCTCTCCAAACTCCTCCGCTAAGCAGTGGAGGCTGGGGGCTTTACCACTTCAACCTGTTCAATACGTTAGTATCAACAGAGTTTGTGTTACGATATATCATTACTATAATAGCCAAACCTACCGCGACTTCGGCAGCGGCAAGGGCCATAACAAAAAACACGAATACTTGTCCGCTGGCATCGCCATGATAAACTGAAAACGCGGTAAGTAACAGGTTAACTGAGTTCAGCATCAATTCTACAGACATGAATATGATGATAGCATTGCGGCGTAATAACACACCCATCACCCCTATCGAAAATATAATAGAGCACAACAGGATGTAATGATTAAGCGGTACTGATTTTATGGTATTGGTTAAACTTTCCATTACACTGATTTTTGTTTTGGATCTTTAGTAGCTAATAAAACGGCCCCAACCATTGCTGATAATAGTAACAGCGAGGATATTTCAAACGGCAATAAAAACTCGTTAAATAATACTTTACCTAAATTTTGTACAAGCCCTAATCCGGGATCCTTAAGTAAAACCGGATCGGCAACGCCTACTTGTTTAAGGCAGCCCACCAATACCACTAATAAACAACCTCCGCCTAAAACAGCGGCAATTTTTACCATGTTTGATTTTACAGGCTCCGAATCCTTATTCAGGTTGATGAGCATCAATGTGTACAGGAACAATACCAATATGGCACCCATATATACAATAAAGTTTACTACGGCCAAAAACTGGGCGTTAAGTAAAATGTAATGTACAGTGAAGGTGAAAAATGTGAGTACAAGGTATAGAATGCTATGCACCGGATTTTTGGCAGTTATAACCAATATCGAAAAGAATATGGATAAAAACGCTATGAAGTAAAATGTATTCATGTTTATATTTACAAAATACCTTATGCCCATAAAAGGATGGGCAAAGGTATAAAACTTCTTTATTGATTTAGGGGTGCCTCTACTAATTTGTCCTTACCGTATATAAAATCTTTGCGCAGATAATCTGCCGGTACAATATCACCATCTAAATATATCGCCTCCTTAGGGCATGCTTCTTCACACAATCCGCAGAAGATGCAACGCAACATGTTTATTTCATAAACAGCAGCATATTTCTCTTCGCGGTATAAATGCTCTTCACCTTTCTGGCGCTCGGCAGCAAGCATTGTAATAGCTTCTGCAGGGCACGATAAAGCACATAAACCGCAGGCGGTGCAACGTTCCTTACCGTTCTCATCACGTTTAAGCGAGTGCATGCCACGGAAATTTTCTGAAAATTCACGTTTTTCTTCAGGGTAAGCGATAGTTACCGGTTTCCTGAAAAAGTGTTTCATTGTAATTGATAAGCCACTGATGATGGCAGGCAAGTAAGCACGCTCCCAAAAATTGAGTGGCTTTGATTCAATTAACTTTCTTTTATTACTTAATGATTCCATTATCCCTCTATCTATAAATAATTGCTAATTAAACCGGTTAACACAATGTTGGCAATTGCCAAAGGTATTAATACCTTCCAGCCAAGGTCCATCAGCTGATCGTAGCGGAAACGCGGGATTGTCCAGCGTACCCACATAAAAAAGAATATGAATAAAAATATTTTAGCAAATAATACAGCTACACCAATCAGCGGGCCAATAGTAGGGCCGGTGTGAACTAATACCCAATCCATACCCGGATAGTTATAACCACCCCAATATAAGGTAGCCATTACCGCCGATGAAATAAACATGTTGATATACTCCGCGAACAGGTAGAAACCTAATTTCATGGATGAGTATTCGGTGTGATAACCACCTACCAGCTCGGTTTCGCACTCGGGTAAATCGAATGGTGTACGGTTAGTTTCCGCGAAGGCACAAACGATAAACAGTAAAAAACCCACCGGCTGACGTAATACATTCCAGTGCCAGCTGTGTTGCTGTGCAGCTAATTCTTTTAAGCTTAATGTACCGGTTAACATCAACAAGGCGATGATAGAAAGCCCCATTGAAATTTCGTAACTGATATTTTGTGACGCCGCACGGATAGCACCCAATAAAGAATATTTATTATTTGATGCCCAGCCGCCTATCATTACGCCATAAACGCCTAATGATATAACCCCGAAAATATATAACAAACCTACGTTAATATCAGCAACCTGCAATTCAACCACACGTGAACCGATCACAATATTTTGTCCCCATGGAATAACCGCAGAGCCTAAACAGGCTGTTAAAATAGCCAATGAAGGGCCTGCAATAAACAGGAATGCGCTTGCATTGGTGGGGATGATCTCTTCTTTCAGGAACATTTTGGCACCATCGCATAAAGGTTGCAATATACCCCACGGACCGGCACGGTTAGGGCCTATCCTATCCTGAAAAAATGCCGCTATTTTACGCTCGGCATAGGTAGAATACATGGCTACAACCAAGCTGATAGCGAAAATGATCACTACCAATATAAATTTTACTATAATATCTCCTAATTCCATTATAAGCGTGTTTCCCGTTCAAATTGTTCCTGGTTTGCCTCTTTTAATACCGGGTTGGTTTTTACAACCGGTAAAGGCTTCATTGTATCATAGTGGTTTGAGCTGATAACCGATTGGTTTGACACCTTACGCGGGCCTTCGATAATCCAATCAGCTGTTTTCTTTTTATCGAAACGACATTCGTTGCAAATAAAGTCCTCAACCTCGCCATAAACATCTTTACGTGCGGTTACACGTAAAACATCTTCGCCTTTGTACCAAAGTGTTACTTTACCTTTGCAGTTTTCGTGGCTGCAATCGCGGTGCGCTTCAACCGGTTTGGTAAACCAAACACGATTTTTAAAGCGGAATGTTTTATCAGTTAAAGCGCCTACTGGGCAAACATCAATCACGTTACCCGAAAAATCGTTATCAACCGCTTTTTGTATGTAGGTTGAAATTTCTGAGTGATCGCCACGGTTAAGGATACCATGTTCGCGATGATTAGTGATCTGATCAGCAGTGAAAACACAACGGTAGCACAGGATGCAGCGCGTCATGTGTAGTTGTATTTTATCGCCAATATCTATTTTCTCGAATGTACGGCGGTCGAATTCATAGCGGGTTTTAGCAGCGCCATGCTCATAACCTAAGTTTTGCAGATCGCACTCACCAGCCTGATCGCATATTGGGCAATCCAGCGGGTGGTTGATCAATAACATCTCTACAATACCCTTACGCGCTTCAATTACCTCAGGTGAAGTAATGTTTTGCACTTCCATCCCATCCATTACGGCGGTGCGGCAAGATGCTACCAGTTTAGGCATAGGGCGAGGGTCTTTTTCAGAACCTTTGCTTACTTTAACCAAACAAGTACGGCATTTACCACCACTGCCTTCCAGCTTAGAATAATAGCACATTGCAGGCGGTACAATATCACCCCCAATAATCCTCGCGGCATTTAGGATGGATGTTCCTGCTTCTACTTCGACTGGTATTCCGTCTATTGTAACTTTCATTATTTTAATTCAAAATAATAATATTTCTTATTCATTCTCTCTTGTCATTGCGAGGAACGAAGCAATCGCGAATATGCAAATTGATCGGCCTCCATGCGATTGCCACGCTATCGCTCGCAATGACACTTTATTAAACAGTTGCTTCCGGTTTTGGTAACGGATCAGCGTAATGTGCTATTCCGTAATTCCTTTTAACCGCTTCAGCGCCATTTGTTACGTGCCATTCAAACTCATCCCTAAAGTGACGGATCGCGCTGGCCACCGGCCATGCTGCCGCGTCACCAAGCGGACAAATTGTATTTCCTTCAATTTTTTTAGATACATCAACCAACAGATCCATGTCGCTCATTTTACCATGGCCGTGTTCCAGGCGATGTAAAACTTTTTCCATCCATCCGGTACCTTCACGGCATGGCGAACATTGTCCGCAGCTTTCATGGTGATAGAAACGGGCGAAGTTCCAGGTATTGCGAACAATACATTGGTCTTCATCAAAAGCTATAAAGCCACCTGAACCCATCATGGTACCACTCACAAAACCACCTTCAGCTAATGATTCATAGCTCATTAGGCGAGGTTCGCCGGTTATAGTTTTAAGGAATAAGTTAGCCGGTAAAATCGGTACTGATGAACCACCTGCAACAACTGCTTTTAAACGTTTGCCGTTGGCAATACCACCACAATATTCTTCGGAGTATAAAAATTCTTCAACCGGTAAGCCCAGATCGATTTCGTAAACACCGGGATTTTTAACATTACCACCGGCAGAGATCAGTTTTGTGCCTGTACTACGGCCAACACCTACTTTCGCATACTCTTCGCCACCTTCGTTAATTATTGGTACTACTGCAGCGATCGACTCCACGTTATTTACTACAGTAGGGCAACCATACAAACCTGCAATAGCCGGGAATGGCGGTTTTATACGCGGGTTACCACGTTTGCCTTCCAATGATTCCAACAAAGCGGTTTCTTCTCCGCAGATGTAAGCACCACCGCCTGGTTGTACATATAACTCCAGGTCGTAACCTGTGCCCAAAATATTTTTTCCTAAAAATCCTTTATTTTTTGCTTCCGCGATAGCTTTTTCAAGTATGCGAATCTGCGGCATCATTTCACCACGAACGTATATGTATGATGTTTTAGCACCTAAAGCGTAACTGGCAACGATCATCCCTTCAATTAATAGGTGAGGGATGTAGGTCATCAAGTAACGATCCTTAAAAGTTCCGGGTTCTGATTCATCGGCATTACAAACCAGGTAACGTGCAACACCTTCCGGCTTAGCCAAAAAGCTCCACTTCATCCCTGTTGGGAAACCCGCGCCACCGCGGCCGCGCAAGCCTGATTTTTTTACCTCTTCCACCACATCGTCAGACGACATGGTTTTCAGTGCCTTTTCAACAGCAGCATAACCTCCTTTTGAGCGATAAACATCAAAGGTGTTAATGCCGGGTACGTTTATATGTTCTAAAAGTAATTTACGTGCCATTGCTATTTAATATATTTTCTTTGTGTGCTTGTAATGACTAATGTGCCTTACAATACAGCTTGCACATGCTATTGCTATTAACGGTATCAAAATGGCACCGTGTTTTTTTATTTCGTCAGTGGCAAATATTAATACTACAACTAAAACCAAAACAATATCTGTTAAAATTAAAGTTGAGCTATTCATATCAGTTACTGGCTTTTGCCGTCAAATCGCTGATCAACTGATCAACAGATTCGTTGGTTAATTTTTCGTAAAAAGTATACTCAGGGCCTATTTGCAGTACCGGGCCGTAACCGCAGGCTGCCAAACATTCCACTCCGCGCCAGCTAAATAATCCATCGGGTGTAACATCACCTTCCTTAACACCCAGTTTTTGCTCAATATGATCCATTATTTTTTCGGCACCTACTAAGCAACATGGGCCCGTGCGGCAAACTTCCAGCATATATTTGCCTTGCGGGCGCATAAAGTACATGCTGTAAAAAGTAGCCACTTCGTAAACTTCAATATCTTGTATATGCAGATAGTCGGCAACCTTATCCATTGCGGGGGCACTTACCCAGCCAAATTCGGCTTGTACTAAATGCAAAATCGGCAATAATGCTGATTTCTGTTTTCCTTCGGGATAACGGCTAACTATATCATCAAACTTGGCTATAAGCTCCGGTGAAAACTCTACCGGGATCGCTTCTGAATTGTCAACTCTAAGCATCTAATTCTCCGGCTATAACGTTTAAACTACTCATGTTAATAATCGCGTCAGACAGTAACATACCACGGCTCATTGGTGCATACATCTGGTAGTTGATAAAACTTGGCCTGCGGAAATGCAAGCGGTATGGTGATCTGCCACCATCATTAACCAGATAAAACCCTAATTCGCCATTGGCACCCTCAACCGAGTGATATACTTCGGATGTTGGGGTATCTATTTCGCCCATCACTATTTTAAAGTGATAAATAAGGGCTTCCATGTTATTGTAAACTTCTTCTTTTGGAGGCAGGTAGAACTCAGGTACATCAGCATGGAAAATATTTGTAGGTTCTTTTTCCAGCTTAGTTAAAGCCTGCTCTATAATGCGCATGCTCTGCCACATTTCTTCGTTACGAACCAGGAAACGCGCGTACACATCTCCATTCTCGCCAACAGGTACTTCAAAATCAAAATCTTCGTATGAAGAATAAGGATTCATCGCCCTAACATCATAATCAACACCTGCCGCACGCAATAACGGGCCGCTCCAGCTGTATGCCAAAGCATCTTCGGCTGTTACTGCTGCCACGTCTTTAGTACGGTCAAAAAATATGCGGTTACGGTTAAACAACGCCTCGAATTCTCTTAACACCGGCGGGAAATCCTTTAAGAATTTGCGCAGTTTGTTAAAAGCTATAGCATTAAAGTTACGCTCAAATCCTCCTATACGGCCAATGTTGGTGGTAAGGCGTGAACCGCAAACTTCTTCGTAAATTTCATAAATAGCCTCGCGGTGTTCCATCATGTAAAGGAAACCTGTAAAAGCGCCGGTATCAACACCCAATACACCGTTACAGATGATATGATCTGATATACGGGCCAGTTCCATTACAATTACACGCAGGTAATCAACACGCTTTGGTGTCTCGATACCCAATAGTTTTTCAACCGTCATATGCCAGCCCATATTGTTGATGGGTGATGAGCAATAGTTTAAACGATCGGTTAATGGGGTGATCTGGTAAAAAGGGCGGTGTTCGGCAATTTTTTCAAAAGCGCGGTGTATATAACCAATGGTTGATACGCCGCTTATTATCCGTTCACCATCCAACTGCAGCACGTTTTGAAAAACCCCGTGCGTAGCCGGGTGCGTTGGCCCTAAATTTAGGGTTGAGGGCGCGGTTTGCGGATCGTTATCTGTATATACCGGGTGGTTCTGCATCTTCTATCTTCCGAAAAAATAATCTTTTTTATCAACACGGTTAGGGTCTTCCAGCGGATATTCTTTGCGCATCGGGAAAGCCGTCATGTCATCAACATTTAATATCCTGCGTAAATCCGGATGACCATCGAATATTACTCCGAAAAAGTCATAAGTTTCGCGCTCCATCCAGTTAGCACCATGCCATACTGTTGTAGCGGTAGGGATGTGATAATCTTCGGCAGGCAAAAATACTTTAATACGGATACGCACATTATTTACCAAACTATGCAGGTGATAAACTATACCGATAGGGTTTGCCGTTTCGGGATAATGAACCGCTGTTATATCTGTTAAATAAATGAACTGGAGTACAGTGTCATTTTTTAAAAATTCTAATATTTCAATTATCTGCTCGCGGCCGGTTTCAATGGTTAATAAACCATACGGTTCGCCAACAACAGTAAATTGCTGATCGAACTTGTCGCTGATCTTTTTTAAAAGTTCTTCGTTAGTGATCTTACCCATTACTGAATTCCGTATGAAGCTAATAATTTCTGGTACTCCGGCGTGTCACGGCGGCGTAACGATTCGGTTTGCACTAATTTTTGTATACCCATAAAGCCATCAATAATAGCTTCGGGGCGTGGCGGGCAGCCCGGTACGTAAACGTCAACCGGGATAACTTCATCAATACCCTGTAAAACAGAATAGGTATCGAATATACCACCACTTGATGCGCAGGCACCTACAGCCATTACCCAACGGGGCTCAGCCATTTGCAGATAAACCTGGCGAAGCACAGGACCCATCTTTTTAGATATGGTACCCATAACCATTAATAAGTCGGCCTGGCGGGGAGAAAAACTCAAACGCTCGGCACCAAACCTCGACAAATCGTAATGGGAAGCCATAGTGGCCATAAACTCTATACCACAGCAAGAGGTGGCAAATGGCAGTGGCCATAAAGAGTTTGAACGTGCTAATCCTATTACTTTATCAAGCGAAGTAGCAAAAAACCCAGCACCTTCTACACCAGGAGGAGCTTCAACTAACTGAATATCACTCATGAAATCTATAATACAAAAACCTATCCAAATGCGGAAAGGATAAGCAAATTTACAATTATTTATACTGTATTTGATACACTATGTTATTGATAGAATATATTTAGAATTATTCTAAACAACCACAAGCCCTCCTTCTAAATCTCCCCAGGTAGGGGATACTTTTAAAAAAGTCTTTATTTCAATCAGTTATAACAAAGTAATCCTTCCACTAATTAGCGGAGAGGGTTAGCGGAAGGACTTATTAATCCCAGTCTAGCGCGCCTTTTTTTATGATGTAGATAAAGCCTAACAGCAATGTTGCCATAAAGATGAACATCTCTATCATGCCACTGCCGCCCAATGCTTTAAAGTTTACTGCCCATGGATACATGAAAATAACCTCCACATCAAACAAAACAAACAGTATAGCTACCAGGAAATATTTGATTGATATTGGGGTACGGGCATTACCAACAACTTCTATACCCGATTCAAACGGGGTTAATTTATCTTTTGTAGCGCGTTTAGGGCCTATTTTGTGTGTTACGAACATTGTGCCAACCACAAAACCAACTGCTACGATCATTTGAAAAATAATCGGCAAAAAATTTACCGGCAAACTTTGTACTTCCATGCTGCAAATATACTAACGGATCAATAATAAAAAAGGGCCTCATTTAATTGAGGCCCTTTTTTATTAGCATTTTTTATTTTTTACCTTTTCGTTTCATGTAATCCAATGCTTCGCTATCGCTAGGTGAATTAGCTAAGGCATTAGTATATGCTTCTGTTGCTTTGGCATCATCTTTCACTGCCCTTTCATAATAACGGCCTAAGTAATCATAAGCTTCCGCAAGGAATGGTTTATCACCATCTTTAATACCTTTAGCAGTTGTTAAGGCAATATATTGCTCATAAAACGGCTTAGCTAAACCTTTGGATGTTGTTCTGTCTGGTTCTTTAAAATCCTGCTCTCTGGCCTGGTATAAAGCTACAATAGCTACCGGTGCACTTGCTTTGTGCTGGATATAGCTGAATGCGGTATCAGATTTTGTTAATAAAGCTGTATCAGGAACCGGTTTTGGTACCGCTTTGCTGTAATATTCAGTAGTGTATTCTTTGTAGAAACTTAATGCTTCTGATAAATAATCATTAAGGGTTGCTTTATGTGATTTATCAATGTACTCTTTATAAGCGTTAGCAGCCTCTAAATATTTTTTGTTGGTATAATCAGATTTAGCTATCTCCTGGAAAACATCGGCCTGAGTAGAGTCCAGATCGTATGCTTTTTTAAGATTTTGCACACCTAATGAATCTTTACCGGTAGCTATTTGTAAACGGCCTAAGTATAAATAATCAGCAGGGATAATACGTTTAGGATCAGCTTTGGTCATCCATGTGTTTAAAGCTGTTAATCCTGCAGCATAATCTTTATTCTCATAAGCAGCATAGCCCAAATAGCGGTAAATACGCAGGTTTGTACTGGCTGATTTTGACATATCTGTAGCTAATTGCTCTAATATCTTATAATCAGCAGGATCCTTTGCAGAGATCAGGAAGTCGGCATAACGCATTTGAGACTCAAGAGACATATCTGTTAAGCTTAAATATTTTTGGTAATGCTCAACTGCTTCTAGTTTTTTAGCCGACATTTTAGCATCACTATTAGCCCAACGCAGGTCTGTTTCAGCCCACTCGCGATAAGCAGGGCCATAGTTAGGATCGATAGCTATTGCTGCTTTAAAATTATTTTCGGCATCATCATAATTATTAGCGTATTTAGATATAACACCTAAAGCTACAGAAGCTGCAGCTGATTTAGGATCAAGCGACTGTACAGTGGTGAAGTTACCGTAAGCATCGGTACTTTTTAACTGTGAGAGCTGAGCAGCACCTAATGTTAAATACAAATTCGGATCTTTAGCATTTAAAGCTATACCCTTATTTAAAATATCAATTGCTGCATTAGCATCTGCAGGCGCTACCGCACCGCCATTTGGCACCAATAAATAGCTTTTGCCAATATAAACATATGGGCCAGCATCCTTTTTTGAAATTGATATGGCCTGGTTAAAATCAGATGTAGCAGTAGCCTGGTCTTTATCTAAACGTGCAACTGCACCTAAACCAACCAGGTTTAATGCTGATTTAGGGTTAACGGCCAAACCCTTATTAAATGTTAACTTAGCTGAATCCGGTTCATCTTGTTGCAGGTAAACCCAACCCAGGTAAAAATAGTTCTCGTCTTTGGTTGGCTGAGAAACCGTTAGGTTTTTAAGCATAGATTTAGCTTTCTGATATTGTTCGGCACCGATAGCTTTTTTAGCATCATCAAGGCTTTGCGCATGTACCGCAGAGCCTACTAATACCAATCCTAATGCTGCCACAGCTACTTTACTGGTAATTTTCATTTGCAATTATTTATATATTAGAATTATGTTAGTTTACTTTTTCTTAATCTCAATTTCTCTTCCCGGCATTATGCTCGGTAATAATCCCGAACTTAAAACTATCCGCTGACCCCGATCACTGTTTAAAAACATTTCGAAACCAGTGCCTAAGCCTTGCCTGCCGGTGCAATTTATAATATACAAGTCTCTTTTTAACGGATATTCTCCCAATGATAATGTTTCTTGCGAAGGCTTGTAATATTCTGTTGCATATTTTTTGTTATCCTCGTCCTTAACACCTACAATTTTAATATTGTTTACCGCGTCTGCATAATCTTTATCAGGATCATCCAGCCAATTAAAACCCGTAAAACCAATAGCGCCGGGATGAGTACTAACGTATTTTATCACTTCTTTATTTGATTTGAGCGCGAAAATATTCTTTAGTTTAAAGTCGGAAACACCCGATAGTGTTTTCAAATACCGCACTAAACTGGAGTTTGGGTTATCAAAAACAATATTCATAGCTGATTTCGCCTCGCCGTTTAGCATTTTTTTAATAGCCGCAACTGTTATTGTAGTATCATTTGACGCTTTGTTGACAATAACAGCTACACCATCGATAGCAAAACGACTAACTGACGGTATAAGATTCTTAGCTTTTAAAACTTTAATCTCATCACTATCCAACTCCCGCGACATAATAGCAACCCTAACACTATCCTGCAATAAAAGCCTTACTACATCATTTTCTGGCTTATAGATGATCTGTGGTTGGGCTTTTGGGTCAAGCGCCTTAAAAATATAGTTTTCCTCGTCTACAATCGGCTCAAATGATTCATCAGCCGCGAATTTCGCGCTACCTTCAGAAATGGTATCGCTGTAAGCAGCGGGCTTTTGTTTACAAGCCTGTAATGCCAATATAAAAACAAAGCCTAAACTTGCTATTTTTAATTTATTCATCATCAGGTTGTTTTTTAAAAATACGAAATGACCTGTAAATACCGTAGGCCACAAGTAATCCCCCAACAGCCATCCGTTGCGTATTACCCATATTAAGCTCAAGTTTATCAGTAAACATAATCATTAACCCAAGTATGGTAACGCACACCAATGTGGCTACACCTAAAATGAGCAAAAACCGCCTTGTGAGCGATTTTTGCTTATCATGTAAATTTGATGACATTGTTCTTATTGATCCGCATCTGCCAGTGAGAAGGCAAATGAAATTGTAAATTGAACTCTCACCTTTTGACCATTTTGCACCCCAGGTTTCCAGGCTGGTGATGATCTAACAGCTGTTGCCGCTGCATCGCCCATAGTAGGTGATGGAGCACGTAAAACTTTAACATCTGTTAAGCTACCATCTCTTTCAACAACGAAAGTAACAATAACCTTACCTGATGTACCATTTTCCCTATCAACTGCTGGGAATTTTACGGCTTTAGCTAAGTACGCGTTAAATCCTGCCGCTCCGCCATTTCTAAATTCAGGCTCTTGCTCTACCGCGGCAAACACCTGGTTAGGGTCTGCTTCAGTAACTTTAGCGTCTGAGTTTCCAACCGGTCCATCAATGTTGATGTCCTGATTCGGGTCACCTTTCTGATTGTTCTGACCTGGGTCAGCTGTTTTCAGTTCAGCAACTGTTGGAGGTGGTTCTTTAGCCTCGTTATCCGGTTTTACAACAGGAGGAGGAAACTTAACCTGGTCAACTTTCGGTTTTGGTGGTTCCGGAGGAGGGGGAGGTGGTTTCTTAGCCGGGTCAACGGGTGGTGGAGGTAATAATTTCACGTCGGTAAGTTTAACTACCGTCGGTGCTTTGGGAATGAATCCTTCAATGGCATTTACAATTGTATTTATAGATAAAATAAACACAAATACTGCTGAGCCAATGAGTAGGGCAAGGTTTGTACTCCTTGAATTCTGTTGTCTTAATTCGTAAGCGCCATATTCTTTATTGCGCCCCTTAAAGATAACATCGGTCCATTCCTTTTTAAAAATATCTAATTTAGATCCTAACATCTTTCAGGCTTTTAAAAATAATTTATCAATAATGCTATTTAAACAGGTTATCCCTTTTTAACAATGCAAGCTCAACCGGTGTAATATCAACTATTGCACGTTGTTCAATACCTGTTATATTAAGTTCATCCATTACGGTAACAACATTTTTATAGGTACTTTGCGCGCTTGGTTTTACCACAACAATCATTGGCTGGCCGCCGTGGCTTTGCTTTATCAGGTTGTTTTGATCAACCAATACTTTACGCAAATCTTCTTTGCCATATCCAATAACCGCAGGTTGTGTTTTACCCGGAATTCCTACAAACCATTCCAATTTATTATTATCCCCCAATAATAGGGTCATTGTTCTTGATTCCGGAACAGGCATTTGGTGGGTCTCATGTTCATCCTTATCAGGCATGATTAACTCCATAGCTTTCGGCTTATTTAAGGTAGTTGTAAGGATGAAGAAGGTGATCAAAAGGAAAGCTAAATCCACCATGGCTGTTAAATCCACACGTGTTGCTTTCTTTTTGGTTCTTACCTTGCCGCCCTTATGTTTACCCCCGCCGGAGGTATCTAATTCTGCCATAATTTTTTATTTCGATTTTAAAGCGGTTATCAAATTAAATCTGTCGACTTTTTGTTTCTGCAAAGTAGCAATTACTTTAGCTACAGTAGGATATTCTTCCTGGCTATTGCCTTTAATTCCTATTTTAAGGTCTTTATCATGCAAGGCCTTATCGGCTAAACGTGCAGAGTGAACCCAATCATATAGCTCATTGGTATTGGTTGTATCAACCGGTACACCAGGCTGCACTATTGTTGACCTTTGTTTGGCATCCATATCCAAAAAGCCTTTAAGCTGGCTAATTGGCACACCAAATGATTCTACACCCGAAAAGACGTTCTTTTCGTCGGGCGTAAAGGCTATTTTATACTTATCTCCCATTATTTCTAATGTTTTTTTACGTATATCGTCGCCTTCAACATTAAAAAACACTTTTCCCTGGCCAATGCTGATAGTTGAAAAATCAACTTCAGGTATAGGGCCAATTACTGTGGCAGCAGGTATTTGTATTTGCGCCGGGTCCTGTGTTTTAGGTTTTGCTGATAGTATAAAAAAGGTAAGCAAAAGGAAAGCTACGTCGCACATTGCCGTCATGTCAATTGCCGTACTCTTCCTCGCGACTTTTACTCTGGGCATAATCTATTTTATTAAAATGAGTAAATATATAATTCACTTATACCCCGGCAGTAGTTTTACAGCCGGGATATAAAATAAACTGTACCTTATTTATTTTTTGTGTGATGCAGCATATGTTTGCACAATGCTGAATCCTGTTTCGTCAATCGCGTAAGTAAGATTATCAATTTTTGATGTAAATACGTTGTACATTACAATTGATAATGCTGAAGTACTGATACCCAAAGCGGTGTTAACCAATGCTTCAGAGATAGCTGCTGATAGTGCGCCTGTGTTGGTACCACCACCGTTGTTTGCTAACTCGGCGAAGGCCTTGATCATACCAATAACCGTACCCAATAAACCTGTTAATGTACCGATAGATACCAGGGTAGCTATGATAGTTAAGTTTTGCTCTAACATTGGCATTTCTAAAGCTGTTGCTTCTTCAATGTCTTTTTGGATAGCTAAAGCTTTTTGACCGATATCCATTGTGTCATCAGTTTCCATTTCGCGGTATTTTTTCAAACCGGCTTTAATTACATTGGCAACAGAACCTTTTTGTTTGTCGCATTCTGCAGTAGCTGCATCAATGTTACCTGAAGAAAGAAAAGTTTGTATTTTTCTAACAAAAGTTTCGATGCTGCTGGTACCTGTTGCTTTACCGATAACAATAAAACGCTCGATAGAAAATACGATAACCATTAATACGTATCCCATTACTAAAGGTACTAATACACCACCTTTGTGAACAATACCGAATACGTCGGCCGGATCACCAGCAGGATCGCCACCTTTAAAGTGACTTGAATCACCAAGGAAAAACAGGTAAACACATACAGATACGATTAAACAAATTGGAATTGCCAACGTGGCAAAAATGCTCGATGAGCTTGAGCTTTCTTTTTTTACTGGAGCGGTTGGTTTTGACGGTACATTTGCCATTACTTTAAAATTTTAGTTTTTAGTCAGTGTTTATATAAATATGTTAATTAAATGCTTGTTTTTTAGCGAGTAACAAAAATAGAATTTAAATGAAATAAAAAAACTCTATCTATGCGATCATCCGCGACTTTTTACTGTTAAGTACTCATCAAAAATAATAATTTGGTGAGTTAGTAACGCCTTAACCCAATTAAATTGTATGTTGAACCTTATTTTTTACAATACAACCTATTTTTTTCAATATTAACAAAAAATAATTTATAAAAAGTATGTAACTATTATGCTATCATTTGGTCTAAGCCTATGTAAACCTACAAATAACACTAATAACATACATATTTACAGAATATTAACCGTTTTAGGTAGTAGTTGTTTTATTTCCTCCCTTTATGTGTAATATTATTTAAATATCATTTTTAGGCTTATATAACGATAATAAAGGCGTTGAATTGTGTTGATTTCATTAAATTTTCATCTTTTTCATTTATCGAAAAGGGCCTTATCCGCCGGCTTTTTTCACTTTGAAGCCATCTGTTTGCAATAAAACCACAATTTTATCCCTAAAATCGCCCTGTATTAATATCTCTCCGTCCTTTACCGAACCACCTACGCCACATTTTGATTTTAGTTTTTTTCCTATTTCTTGCAGCGAAGCATCTGGGCCAATAAAACCCGTTACCCGACTCACTAATTTACCGCCGCCTTTACGGTCCAAAAAAACTTTGAGATTTTGTTGCTGAGGTGGCAAAGCTTCGTTTGATCCATTCCCCTCTTCCTGATATTGAAAATTAGGATCGGTAGAATACATGACCCCGGTATAATTATTTTTTTTCGACATGATTTCCTGAGTTTGATTATTAAGTCCGAAGCCGTAAGTCGGGGATGCAAGATAAAGAAAAAAGTTTTTTTACTTATTGCTTGCGGCGATAGTTTTCGCCTGCTATAATTTTTAACGAAGAAGGCACCACAATTATTTCAATATCGGTACCTGCAATGCGTGGTTCACCATCCAGGTGCATGGGGCCGGATTTATCGCGCCGCACTTTAATGTGTTTGCCGCGCATAATTGATACATATTTTGAACCTTCGGCTGTTTTGGTGAACATACGGATGCCCATCTCTATAAATCGCCATAATGGGAACGGCCTGATCACACACACATCTATTAACCCATCCTGAACAGAAGCATGGGGCGATACATGCGCGTTGTTGCCATATTGGGATGAATTGGCAAAACTTAACATGAAAGCTTCGTGCTGGCTTTTAACCCCGTCTATATCTATATAATAGGTGTGGGCTTTATAATTAGCAATCTCGTGAAAGGCGGATTTAACATATGTGCTAAAGCCCCTTTTCTTTTCATGCGAAAACACCTCGGCAATGTGGGCATCAAAACCCATACCTGCCATGTTAAAAAACCACTCTCCATTGGCTGTTGCGGAGTCGATTGATTCCACATGCCAATTATTAAGATTTCTTATAGCAGCTTCTGTATCCATCGGGATACCTAAAAATCTGGAAAGCCCGTTGCCAGAGCCATACGGCAAAACGCCCATAACCGTATTACTACCCGTTATAGCTGACGCGATCTCGTTCACAGTGCCATCGCCCCCTACTGCTACTACCAGCTCAAACTTCCCAATGGCCTCTTTGGCAATGGTATGCGCGTGCCTAACACCATCGCTAAAAACAATGGTGTACTCAAAAACAGCCTTATCCAGGTTTTTTTCTATTAAAGCCGGTACATCATCTTTCTTCTTCCCTCCTGCTACCGGATTTATAATAAATAAAGCTTTCCTTTTCAACCAGATATATTTTAGTGCGGGCAAAAGTAAATGTATTTTCGGCTTTGTAAAAATTGTTTTATTTTTGCTGCCCAACGGTGGACTGATTTAATGTCCTGAACACATCAGGACCGGATTGCAACCACGTAAAAAAGTGCTAAAACCATGCTTCTTTTTACTGCTATCCCGTTAAATCCCTCTGCTTATTATTTACGTTTATCCTATTTCTTAAGTTTATTTAAAAAAATATGCCATATTTATTCACTTCAGAATCCGTGTCGGAAGGACATCCGGATAAGGTTGCCGATCAAATTTCAGATGCGCTGATAGATCAATTTTTAGCTTTCGACCCAGATTCAAAGGTTGCCTGCGAAACATTAGTTACCACTGGCCAGGTTTTTTTAGCTGGTGAGGTAAAATCAAAAGCTTATTTAGATGTACAAAAAATAGCCCGCGAGGTGATCAATAAAATTGGTTATACCAAAGGCGAATATATGTTTGATGGCAGTTCATGTGGTGTACTATCAGCTATTCATGAGCAATCACCGGATATTAACCAGGGTGTTGACCGCCAGGCGAAAGAAGAGCAAGGTGCAGGCGACCAAGGGATGATGTTTGGCTACGCGACAAGCGAAACCGATAACTACATGCCTTTAGCTTTAGATATTGCCCACGCTTTATTAATTGAACTGGCAGCTATTCGCCGCGAGGACAACGAGATTAAATACCTGCGCCCGGACGCGAAATCGCAGGTGACTTTGGAGTATAATGATGATAACAAGCCGACACGTATTGACGCAATTGTTATTTCGACCCAACATGATGACTTTGATGAGGAAAAAGTGATGCTGGCTAAAATCAGCAACGATATCATCAGCATATTGATACCCCGTGTAAAAGCTAAGTATCCTAAATACGCTCACTTTTTTAATAACGATATTAAATACCACATTAACCCAACCGGTAAATTTGTAATCGGCGGCCCTCATGGCGATACCGGTTTAACAGGCCGTAAAATCATCGTTGATACTTACGGTGGTAAAGGCGCGCACGGTGGTGGTGCATTCTCTGGTAAAGATCCTTCAAAAGTTGACCGTTCAGCTGCTTATGCAACCCGCCATATAGCCAAGAATTTAGTAGCCGCAGGCGTTTGTGATGAGGTATTGGTACAGGTATCTTATGCTATAGGCGTTGCGCAGCCAATGGGTATTTATGTAAATACCTATGGTACAAGCAAAGTTGGTTTACATGATGGCGAGATTGCTAAAAAGGTGGAGGCTATATTTAATATGACCCCATACGCTATTGAGACCCGCTTTAAACTGCGCAATCCAATTTATAGCGAAACAGCGGCTTACGGACACTTTGGCAAACCAAACCAGGTTGTTACCAAATCATTTACCGCTCATGACGGACATGTTATCACTAAAGAAGTGGAACTATTTACCTGGGAAAAATTAGATTACGTAGATAAGGTAAAAGCTGCTTTCGGGTTGTAGTACTTTACATTGAATATTTTGAGAATAGCGATGGATGCAAATTCATCGCTATTTTTTTGGCGAATATTAAGCCAGTTCTTTACGCATGATGTAATCGTTCATCCAATAAGGGCCGATGGCGATGTCATCCTGGTACATCACCTTAAAACCCATTTTTTCATAAAAGCTTTGGGCTTTGTTATGGCGATTGACATTCAGCTCTAACAAATGCTTGCCAGCTTCTAATACCTTAGCGCTTACTTCGTTAATCAGCAATTTACCGTAGCCTTTGCCCTGAGTTGCAGGCAGGCAATATAGTTTGTGTAGTTTATATATATCAGGATCTTCTTCACGTGGAGAATATGCGGCGAAGGCCACAATCTGTTCATCTTCAATAATCAACATAAACGTTTGCTCATTATTTTCAATTTGCTGGGTAAGTTTTTGGGTAGAATAAATCTCGGCGAGCATATAATCCAATTGCTCTTTTGATAGGATGGACAGATAGGTGGCATACCATATTTCCTGTGCCAATTGGCGGATGGTTTCAACGTCGGCAACGGTTGCGGTTCTGATAGAATACATGGCGCAAATATATCAGAAGTCTCTGCAAGAATAAATACAGAATTTAGTTTTAACATTCCCCCTGAAGGGGCATAGGGGCTAATATTTATACCTGTCGCCCCAAAGTTTTTTGAGTTTTTCTTTGGCTTCGTTCTCCCGTGCATTATTACCGGGCTCGTATATTTTGGTTCCGGCTATGGCAGCAGGTAGAAAGTCAAGATCGGTAAAGTTACCCTCAAAGCTATGGGCATATTTATAGCCTTTGCCATAGCCGATATTCTTCATCAGCTTGGTTGGAGCGTTACGCAGGTGTAATGGCACTGGTAGATCCCCGGTTTGTTTAACCAATGCAATAGCAGCCCCAATGGCGGTAGTTGCCGAATTACTTTTAGGTGATGTAGCCAAATAAATAACCGTTTGCGATAGGATCAGTTGTGACTCCGGCATGCCGATCTTATTTACAGATTCAAAACAGGCTTGCGCCAGCAACAACGCATTGGGGTTAGCATTGCCGATATCTTCCGAAGCCAGTATCAGCATACGGCGGGCGATAAACAGCGGGTCTTCGCCACCAACTATCATCCGTGCCAGCCAGTAAACCGCGCCGTTAGGGTCGCTGCCTCGCATGGATTTGATGAATGCCGAGATTATATCGTAATGCTGCTCGCCGCCTTTATCATACAGCGCCATGTTTTGCTGCACATGCTCCAGTACATTCTCATTGGTAAGTTCTATCTTTTTGCTTTTGAAAGCATTTACCAGCAGCTCAAATATATTCAGCAGCTTGCGGGCATCTCCACCCGACAGGCGTAGCAATGCCTCATCCTCTTTAATATCTATCTTTTTGTCCTTCAGCACAACATCTTCCTTCATGGCCTTTTTTAGCAGGCTCACCAGGTCATCTTCTTCCAGCGGCTGCAAAATATAAACCTGGCATCGCGACAGCAAAGCCGAGATCACCTCGAATGATGGATTCTCGGTAGTAGCGCCAATCAGCGTAACCGTACCACGCTCCACAGCTCCCAACAGCGAATCCTGTTGCGATTTGCTGAATCGGTGTATCTCATCAATAAACAAAATAGGCAGCGTTTCGCCTTGTTCTTTAAGCAGGGCCGCTTTTTCTATCACCTCGCGTACATCTTTAACGCCTGAATTAATGGCGCTTAGCGAGAAAAAAGGCCGATACAAGGTTTGCGATATGATATAAGCCAACGTAGTCTTCCCCACTCCCGGCGGGCCCCAAAATATCATGGATGGAAGCGAGCCCGACTCAATAGCCTTGCGCAATACCGCGCCTTTACCTACAAGGTGTTTTTGCCCCACATAATCATCCAGATTTTTGGGGCGCATACGCTCGGCTAAAGGCGGCAGGTTTGTCATACTGTAAAAGTCAGAAATTTTAGGCTAAACCCTAAAGAAATTAGTAATTTTAAAATAACAATTATATGAGTGAACAGTTTAACGAATCCGATTTTCACAAAATTGCCCCACTTAACTATCATGGCACAAGTGGCACATTTGATACACTTTTGAGCCATTTTCAGGCCTAAAACAACTCAAAAACAGCATTTTTAGATTGCTTTTCGACCCATTTATCGCATAAAAACAGCTTAAAACAGTCATTTTTCGATTAAAAAATGCCTAAAAAGCATCATTTTTAAGCCTTTTTTGATCTAAAAATTAATAAAAATCAGGGTTTTGGAACACGATTTTTCTTCGTCGAACCTTTTTTAATCCATAAAATAACACCCAATATTTTGTTTAGATTTGATTTAAAAAAAACCTTGCCCACAATGAAAAAGCTGATTACTACATCTGTATTGCTTTTACTTACTTGCAGTAGCTGCTTTGCCCAAGCTGCCGGAGATCCAACGCCAAAGCAGGTCAGGTTCTTTTTCCCTGGGGATAAGCTGGCTAAAAATCATCAATATAATTTCCCTGTTCAGTTCAAAGAAATCACCATTACCACATCAGACAGCGCCCATCTAAGTGGTATTTTATTCAGTGCCGATTCCTCAAAAGGGGTGATCCTCTACCTGCATGGCAATACTGGCGCGCTTGATAAATGGGGCAACATATCCAAAATCTATACAAACCTTCATTATGATCTGTTCATGCTGGATTATCGTGGTTATGGCAAAAGCGAAGGCACTATTAAAAACGAAGCCCAGTTATATGCTGATGTGCAAACAGCTTATAACTACCTGAAATTAATTTATGGCGAGGATAAAATCATCGTTTTGGGCTATTCTATTGGTACGGGCCCTGCGGCATTCCTGGCGGCGAATAATCACCCTAATAAACTCATTTTGCAAGCACCGTACTACAGTTTGCCCGATGCCATGAATCATCTGCGACCATCCTTTGACACTACAAAAATCGCTTTCCATTTTAATGTATATCAATTTGTACAGCAAACAAAATCGCCCCTTGTAATTTTTCATGGCGACGAGGATAAAATGTTTTACTATGGCTCGTCGCTCAAACTAAAAGCATTTTTTAAACCCGGCGATGAGCTGATTACCCTAAAAGGCGCAGGACATCCCTTTATGGACCAAAACCCACAATACTTAGATTCCCTGAAAAGAGTGTTGCAATGATTTTGTTAGATTTGATTTAGTCTCCGCAGGGTCTCTCGGAGAGGACACTGAGCACGCTTAATTTTAGAACCAATAATTGCATCCGCAGGGTCCTCTCCGAGAGACCCTGCGGGAACATTAATGAATAAAATGTAACAATCCATGAAAAAATCAATTCTCATATTGCTT